>JFJP01037145.1_pt1 | contig 42302 bp, 19 predicted proteins | sample 431651 | NCBI WGS metagenome assembly JFJP01 (sample SAMN02602958, study PRJNA72255) | Microbial mat metagenome, whole genome shotgun sequencing project. | biome: fresh water; feature: sink hole; material: water; isolation source: purple microbial (photo- and chemosynthetic) mats found in...
AATTTTAAAATTTTCAGAAACATGCCTTTGTGGCTTGAAAAATTTTTTAATTCAAACGCAATTCTTCGCTATGCCGCCAAAAAGGCTGGTTCTACACGTGCCGATGGTTTGGAAGAAATGACGATTTCGATGCTAAATGGTGATGAAGGTTACCAAAGCAAAGAACTACAAGAATTGATTGATTTTTTGAAAAATCACGAAAAACCAGACGTGGTGCATTTGTCGAATGCTTTGTTGATGGGATTAGCAAAAAAAATAAGGCAAGAGCTTAATATTCCGGTAGTTTGCTCTCTTCAAGACGAAGATGTTTGGGTAGATGCAATGAAGCCCGATTTTCAAGAAAAATTGTGGAAATTGTTGCACGAAAAATCGAAGGATATTGATGCTTTTATTGCAGTTAGCGATTATTTTGCCCAATATATGCAAAAAAATATGAAGCCAGAAGCCAGCAAAATGCACACTATTAGTATTGGAATTGATACTAGTTTGTATAAAGTTTCGAGTTTTAAAGAAACGCCAGAAGCTGTTGGTTTTCTCTCGCGTATGTATGAACCGCATGGCTTTGGAATTTTTATAGATGCCTTTATTTTATTGAAACAAAATCCTGATTTTAAACATATTAAGGCTATTGTTACAGGTGGAATGACAGGTGATGATAAAAAATATGTAAAAAAACAAATAAAGAAATTAGAAAAAAACAAATTACTTTCAGATGTCGAATTTATTGAGAATTTTAAGACTGAAAATTTGATTCATTTTTTTGAAAAAATAAGTTTGCTCAGTGTTCCTGTTTTGAAGGGCGAAGCTTTTGGTACTTACCAAATTGAATCGCTTGCATCGGGAGTTCCATTGGTGCAGCCGAATTTGGGTGCTTTCCCCGAAATTATTGAAAAAACAGGTGGAGGCGTAGTTTTTGAGCCAAATACTCCCGAAGAACTGTCGAAAACTTGGGCAAAAGTTCTTTCTAATCCTTTGAAATTAAGAGAAATGCGAGAAAATGGAATTAAAGCTGTAAATGAAAAATTTACGAGCATGGTTTTGAGTAAAGAGGTTTTAGATGTTTATGAAAAAGTAGTTAGTAAAATGAGAAATTCTACAAAAAAATAGTATAAATTCAATCTGTTTTTTAGCTTATTTTATTTGTTTAGATAATTAAATTAAATTGGTATTATGTTAGTTGATATTCAAAAAGTAAATAAATTTTATCAAATAATTCCCCAACAAAAGCGCGAGGTATTGATTGATTTGGATTTAGAGATACGAAAAGGAGAAACAATTGCTATTGTTGGGCGTTCGGGTTCTGGAAAAAGTACCTTATTAAATGCAATTGGTTCTCTTGATATACCTAATTCAGGAAAAATTTTGTTTAAGGGGCGAGATTTGGTTGATTTCACTGAAAAAGAGCGAGCAGATTATCGAAATTCTTCAGTAGGATTTATTTTTCAGGCGCATCATTTGTTGCCTCATTTGTCCCTTCTCGAAAATATTTTACTACCTTTAGTTGTGGTTAAGGATAAATCTGAAAAACAATTAGCCAAAGCAAGGGCTTTGCAACTAATTGATTACGTAGGATTAACTAAAAACATCGAACAATTACCTGGGCAATTATCTGGAGGTGAATGTCAGCGCACTGCTGTTGTGCGTGCTTTAATCAATCAGCCCGATTTGATATTGGCAGATGAACCAACAGGCTCGCTCGATGATAAAAATGCTGAATTAATTACTGATTTGCTTTGCGAAATTAATAAAAAATACGGTGTAACAATTGTTATGGTTACTCATTCTGAAAAATTTGCACGCAAGATGCAAACTATTCTTTCGTTGGAAAATGGAAAATTAGCGAAAATTATGTGATTTTGTAGTATAAAAATAGAATTTTAGATGTCGATATATAAATATATAATAAGAAGTTTGCTTTTTTATTGGAAACAAAATTTAGCTGTTTTTTTTGCTATTTTGTTGAGCTCTGCAATATTGAGCGGTGCTTTGATTGTGGGCGATTCGGTTGAGATGAGTTTGCGAAAAATTGCTACAATGCGTTTAGGTAAAGTGAGTTATGCTTTACTTTCTGGCGAAAGATTTGTTCGTTCTGAGCTGGCTACTGCACTCGAAGCCGAAATTAAAAGCACGTGTTCGCCTATTTTGCTACTCGAAGGAATTTCTATTAATACATCTGAAAATAAGAGAGTTAATAAAACTTCAGTTTTAGGTGTCGATTCCAGCTTTTGGAAACTTTCAGCAGTAAAACCTTTTTTTATCTCTGAAAATGAGGTTATTATAAGCCAGAATTTGGCTGAAAGACTGAAATTGAAACTAGGTGACGATTTATTGCTTAGAATGACCAATGCCTTAGTAATTCCGATAGATGCGCCTTTTGCTTCTACTAACGAATCAGAAACTGTTTTAAGCCTGAAAATCAAATATATAGCTAACAATGACCAGCTGGCACGCTTTAGTTTGAAAAATGACCAAAAAGCTCCTTTTAATGTATTTATAGATAGAGATTTTATTGCTAAAAATTTGAAAATTAGCAATTTATCGAATGCAATTTTAATTTCGGAAACTGAAAAAAGCATAGAGGAATTGAATGTTATTTTACAAAAAAAATGGACATTAGCCGATGCCGGATTATTTTTTCGAGATTTACCAAAATTTTCTGGGTACGAATTAATTTCAAACAGAATTTTTATAGATAATGTGGTATCGCAGAAGCTAGAAGAATTAGATATTCAATGTACTCAAAATTTAACTTATTTAGTTAATTCATTGTATTTCAATGATAAATCAACACCCTATTCGTTTGTGGTGGCAAGTAATGCTTTTGGCGATTTAGATACTTCCGAAATAATTGTAAACGATTGGATTGCAGAGGATTTAGGACTAGAAGTGGGCGATTCTATTGGCTTAAATTATTTTATCATCAATCCTTTAAAAAAAATACAGGCAGCTAAAAAGCTTTTTTCGGTAAAGGCTATAATTTCTACCGATAATTATTTGATTGATAGTTTGTTAATGCCAAATTTTTCGGGAATGACCGATTCTGAAAATTGCAGAGATTGGGAAGCCGGAATTCCAATTGATTTAACCAAAATTAGGGACAAAGACGAAGCTTATTGGAAAAAATTTAGAGGTAAACCAAAGGCAGTAATCTCCTTACAATCAGGTATTAACTTGTGGAGCAATCCATTTGGAAATTTTACTAGTTTACGCTTTAAGCAGGCTGCTGTATCAAAGTCAGAATTGGAAAATAAATTGCTTAAAACCTTATATTTTAAAGATTTTAATATTCAATTCTTTCCGGTTAGCTTTAATGGACAAAAGTCTGTTGATAATGCGGTTGATTTTGGCGAATTATTTTTGAGCCTTAGTTTTTTTGTTATTGCTGGCGCACTTTTATTGTTATTCATTATTTTAAAATTAAACACTGATTCTCGTTCACATGAAGTTGGTATTCTAAGTGCGTTGGGTTTTTCTAAATCTAAAATTTTAAAAATTTATCTTTGGGAGGCTTTAGTCATTGCTTTTTTTGCATCAATTTTGGGTAGTTTGGGAGGTATTTATTATAACAAATTATTGCTTATTGGTATCAATTCGGTTTGGTTTGATATTGTAAGAACAGATATGTTGGAAATGTATATTTTGCCAAAAACGTTGATAATTTCACTAGTTCTAAACTTTTTTATTGCATTGGTTGTTATTTATTGGGTTATTAGCTTGAAGCTGAAAACATCGGTTGTACGACAAATTGCAGCCTTGGATTCGATTAGTAAAACTGGAAATTACTTTTGGGTAAAAGTTTTTTTCTCAATAAGCTTTATTTCAAGTATTTATCTTTTAGTTTATATTTTTGCCACCTCTTTTGAACTCAATGCTGGCTTGTTGATGCTTACAAGTGGTATAATTTTGATTTCCTTTGTTTTAGCTTTTTATATTCTATTACTTTTTGTCTCTAAAAAAAGAGATATTACTTCTTTATCTTTTACCAATTTAATTCTTCTAAATTTAGCTAGTAATAAAGCGCGTAGTTTGTCGGTTGTTGTTTTATTAGCTCTTGGTGCTTTTACTATTTTGGTAACGGCTTCAAATAGAAAAACTTTTTTCGACTCAGATACTAAAAATGCCTCTGGAACAGGTGGTTTTTTATTTTGGGCTGAAAATACTTTAGCTTTAGAACACGATTTAAACACTTTTATAGGCAAAAATGCCTATAATTTAAATAATTTGACCAAATACGACACCGATTTTATGCAATTTACTCTGTTAGATGGCGACGATGCCAGTTGTTTAAACTTAAATCAAGTTTCAAAGCCTGCAATTTTAGGAGTTGATGCGCGAAAACTTGCTTCTCGCTCTTCATTTTCTTTTTCTCAATCTATTTTGGGAGAGAATATTTCATGGCTTGTTTTAGACAAAGAAATGGGAAAAAATATTATTCCTGCTATTGCTGACCAAACTGTAATTACCTGGGGCTTAATGAAATCCGTTGGCGACACGTTGGCTTACTTGAACGAAGCTGGACAAGAGTTGAAATTGGTGCTTGTTGCTAGCTTGAATAGTTCTGTTTTTCAAGGACATATATTAATTTCAGATAGTCTTTTTGCTAAAAACTTTCCGGCTTCAGGTGGTTCAAAAGTGATGCTTATTGATGGAAATGAGGTTAAGAAAAATCAAATTGCTGAAGAATTAAACTCGGCTTTGGTCGATTATGGAATAGAGTTAGAGCCTACAAATCAAAGACTTGCTGAATTTAATTCCGTTACAAACACTTATCTCTCTGTTTTTATGATTTTGGGAAGCTTAGGCGTTTTAATTGCAACTATTGGCATGGGCATTGTTTTGTTACGTTCTGTTTTTCAGCGCAAAAGCGAGCTGGCATTGTTGTTGGCTATTGGTTTTTCGCAGCAAAAAGTTTTTAGGCTCATTGTACTTGAAAATCTTATTTTGCTTTTTGTAGGCTTGTTTATTGGCTTAATTTCGGCGTTTGTGGGCGCATTACCTAGCCTTTTGAGCGATTCTTTTTCTGCATCGTGGCTATTTGTGGGTGCTATTATTTTACTCGTTTTTTTCAATGGCTGGCTTTGGATACATTTGGCTGCAAAATTTACTATAAAAAATAATCTGGTAAAATCCTTGCGGCAAGAATAATTTCTTGCTTTAAACTTGCAAAAGTTGTGTATTTTTTGTATTTTGAGTGTTATTATTTTCTATGAATTGTTAAATTTTGATAAATCTACTATTAAGTAAATTGGTTTTGGTTTATTTTTTATTTTTATTATTCTACTTTTTATTTTGTTTCTGTAATTGTCTTATTTTAAGGTATTTAATGCTGATTTTTTTAGTATTTCTCAATTTTATTTCCTTTTTTTTCTGATTCTTTTTTACCTAATTTGCAACTTAATTGTATCTTTTTATGTTTTATTTTATGTAACAACAACTGTTTTTTTTCGTATTAAACTTTGGTTTAGCAGTCTATCTATTTTTTCTTTTTTAGAATTTGTTTTACTTTTTTCGTTTGTTGTTAATTATGTGGACTTTACATTTAAAAATTTGACTCCATTATTCTTAATATTTTTTTGTTAAGGTGAATGAATGGTTACTTAATCTGTTTTGTGCAAGAGCTTTTGTGTCTTTTTGTACGTGGAATGTTTATTTATTGAAAATTCAATTTTTTAGGAATATGGAAAAAAAATTATTCAAATCGTTCAAACTTAAAGGCTTATTTTTGCTTTTTAGTTTAATGTTGAGCACTCATTTTCTTTTTGCTCAAACTATTTTTTACTCTCAAGGCGATGGCGATTTTAGCTCTTTATTTAATTGGGATACCAACCCAACTGGAGGAGCTATCGGTCCTTTAAGCACCCAACTTACTGATGGATTGAATATTTTTGTTGTTCAAGATGGGCATCATATTGTTGCCGACCAAGACCTAAATGTTAAGAAAATTCAGATTGGGCAAGGTGCTGTTCAAGCTACTTTAACTATCGGAAATAGTGCTACTGCTCGCAATTTGGTTTTGGGAGGATTGGAAATTGCTACAAACTCAGTTTTGGGTGTTAACGATTTTATAACTACCCATTTACTTACTTTGAAAGGAAATTTTGTGAACAATGGGACAGCAAATTTCAAATTTGGAAACTACAAAGTTTGCAACCTTATTTTTGATGGAACTTTTGCTGTAAGTGGTTCTAATTCACCACATTTCAACGATTTGAAATTCCTCACAGGTGCCCTAACAGCTGCTGTGAGCTTTGATATTAATGGAAACGTAGTAATAGAAAACAACGCCGATTTTAACGACGGAAATCTTACGCACACTATTGCCGGCAATTGGACTGAAAATGGTACTGGTGAGCGACTTGGCACAGGCACGATTGTTTTTGATGGCAGTAGCATACAAGCAATTATAGGCACAGGAATTTTTCATCATCTTACCGCAAATGGCGGTAATACGCTTATTATCAATCAAAATACAACTATTAATGGTGATTTTTTACTTACCAACAATACCATTATTAATACTGCTTACAGCCATACTTTTAAGGGAAATTTTACCGTTACCGATGGCTCTTTTATTGATGCAACCAATGGAACGTTTACGTTTGATGCCACCGCTCAAACTCAAAATTTGAATATTGGATTTACTGGCGGGCTTAGTGCTGTTTGGTTTTATAGGGTTTATTTTGATAACGGAAATGCCGCTTTTCCTAAAAATTTTAATGGCGAACTTCGCGCAAAAACGACCACTTATATTTATCCCGATGCTGTTTTGAATGGAGATATTGCCCGAAACCACGATTTGAACGATTTACGAATCGAAGGACAATGCAATTTACTAGGCACAATTATTTTGAGAGGCGGTACTATTTATGACTATTTTCAAAATGATATTTACTTGAATACCAATTTGATAATTCAAGGTGGTGTTTATCTGAATAACAATGATATTTTGCACTTAAATGGCGATTTTACGCTCAATTCTAATTTTTTTGTCCTTTCCGATGGAGCTAAATTAATTGGCGACGCTTCAAAAAGTATGTTGGTAAAAGAAGCAGCTAGACTCTACATTCGCGGAGCTAACAATTTTCCTACCGGTTTTGCTTCTATCACTTTGCACGAACGCTCTTATGTACGCTACGATGCCAACATAAACCAAATTATAAAAAGTGGTATTCCGTATGGTGGTTTGGAAATGTATTATCAAACCAAAACGGCTGAAGGCAATTTGGATATAAATTATGGAGTAAGTATGTACCAAGGAACTTTTGATATGGGGAATTATACTCACACCATTGCAGGAAGTTTTGCTAACGACAATACTGCTGATGGAATTTATCTTAGCACAGGAACTGTAATTTTGGATTCACCCGATGCTGACCAATACCTTAATGCTTCCGATGGCGGCTCTTATGTATTTAATAATCTGTATTTTACAAACCCAGCACCAACTGCCGTTCGCGAAAAAAGAATTTATAAAAACATTCAAGTAAATGGCAATTTTTCGATTACAAATACTGGCGGTGATGCGATTCGATATTTGAATGTCAATATCTATGATTCTGAAATTCAGGGTAATAACGGTAGTTTTACACTTGGTTCAAACGTTCGATTATATACAAATGGTTCCAATAGTTTTAGCAATACTGTGCAGTCTTTCGACCTTTGGGGTGGTTTGGTACAACTTGCTTCTACCTCATCAGTTTATTTTAATCGTCATCTTTCCGACCAATATATTCCCGCTTTTGGTGCGCTTTTGGCTTACGGCAACGTCGATTTTTGGGGCGATGGAAAGAAAATTTTGCAAGGAACTTCCCTCGATATCAACGGAAATATTACACGTTCGGGTTACCTTGCTATTTTTAAAGATTCGGGAAAAAATGTAAATGTAGCCGGAAATTGGAATTTAGGACTTGGATTTACCGAACTCACAGGAACGGTTATTTTCGATGGTGCTTACCAAGAAATTGGAACTTCTAATTTTAACCATATTACTTTTGCCGGAACGAATATTAAAAAAATAATTGGCGATTCGTATGTGTTTGGAAATTTGACAATTAAAGGAAATTCTACTGTCGAAAACCCTGCAAGTACCATTTATATTCAAGGAAATTGGGTAGAAGAAGCCAATGCTCTTTTTAAGCAACCCACTAGTTGGACTGTTTTTAATGGAACTGTAAATCAAACAATTACTGCGCAACCTGCTTCTTATTTTGGCAATTTTAGAATCGACAAAGCTGGTGTAAATAAAACGGTTACCGCAAATTCTAATTTTGCAGTGAAACAATCTTTCGATTTTATTGATAATAATGCTTCTTTTAATTTGAATGGAAAAGTTTTGTATTTAGGTTTGAACTGGAATTTTAGATTGGGTTGCACATTTGCAGGTGCAGGTGGAAAAATTGTGTTTAATGGAAACGATGGCGTTCAATACATTCGCAATTACAACGGCAATATTGTTTATCCAAATTTAGAATTTCAAAACAATGCTTTCAAATATTTAGAGCAAGATACTTTTTATGTAAATGGGAATTTTGTAATTGACAAATCGGTTGTAACTGCTGGTGGTTGGCATATTTATGTGTCGGGAAATTGGCAAAATACAGGAACTTTTCAACACTCAGGGCATGTAATTTTGACGGGAGCCGACCAAACCATCGGAACGTCGCAATTTTATAATTTGTACATTGATGGTTCTGGAACAAAAACCTTGGCTGGAAATATTCAACTCAACGGGTCGCTCGAAATTAGAAACAATGTTACTTTAGATATTTCCCCCAATAATTACACCATCTCGTTGCAAGGAAATTGGCAAAACGATAGTACTGGTTCGTTTGTGGCGCGGCAAGGAACGGTTGTTTTTGTTGGAAATTCATCGATTGTTTGGACTGGAAAAGGCAATAAAGTTTATGGAACAAGCCTTCTCTTTTTGCCACCTAAAGCAGGTTTGAAAGATTTTTACAACCTCGAAGTTTCTCAAATTTCGGGTGCTGGACTTAGATTAAGAGGCGATTTGAGGGTCGAAAATAATTTTATTATCAACTCTGGAACTCTTTGGCAGTCAGAAAATCCGATTAATTTTGGAGTGAACGATATTTCGGTAGGAGGCGATTTTGTAAACGAACAATATTATGGTTATGCCTATGAACCTGGTATTTTGTTTTTGAATGCCACAACCGGAACTAAACGTTTCAAACCTGGAATTAACAGTTACGGACACGTAACTATTAACGCCGATGCTTCGGTTAAGTACATATTGGAAAGTAATTTTTACATGGAAAATAATTTCGATTTTCAATTAAATAATGCTACTTTCGATTTGAATCATTACGAAATGCGTATGTGGGGAGCGTCGGGTTTTGTTAATTTGAACAGTGGAACGTTTGAAATTAATTCAGGCGCAATTTTGCGAATTTATTCTGGTTCGCGAATTAATAACAACGGAGCGACTTTCAAATTAGTGGGAAATGAAACTACACCGGCCACGCTTTCTATTTCTACCACAGGAAATTACGATTTTGTTCAAACAGCAGGAGTGTTTCATGCTAAGTATTTTAGAGTCGAAAGTACTCGTAATGCCGGAATTGATATTCAAGGAGGAAGTATTGACCCAGTCAATAATTTTTCGGAAGGTACATTTACTTCGGGCATTGGAACATCGTATATTTGTTTGAATGGATTGGATTTGGGTGCTGGAATTACTCCTATAAATACCGGTTTTAATATTGGAACTACCAACAACGTAGCCCGAACTTCAGGTACGGGAATTGTTAATTTTCAAAATGCAACTGGCTCGCTTGCTGGCGAAAATTACGACAATGACCCTGTGAATATTGTAAACTGGACTTACCCGGGAGTTTACTCTTGGACGGGTGCAGGCGATGGTACAAACTGGGACGATGGCGCAAACTGGGCAAGTGGCACGGTGCCAACTTCGAGCTCGAATGTTATTCTCGACCATTCTGCCGTTGGCTCAGCTTATACTGTTCGCATTCAAAATGCCAATGCTGTTGTGAATCGGCTTACGCTCGACATTCAGGCTGGAGCGGCAATTAGTTTGGTGCTCGATTCTAAAGAGCTGACTATCAAAGAGAATCTGACTGTTAATGCCGGTGCAACACTTCAACAAACTCAATCTACCGACACTATTAGAATAGGTGGAAATTGGTCAAATAATGGAACTTTTTTATCAGGAACAGCTACTGTTGTATTCAATCCGCTTAGCGGAACTAAAAATATAATTAATTCAGTTTCGAGTCCATTTTACAATCTAAAAGTGAAAACCGAAGGTGCTGTTTTGGCATTGGCTTCAAACATCGAAATTAATAACGATTTAGAATTAGCCAAAGGCGTTTTTGATGCTTCGGCTGCTTACAATATTTATGTGCGTGGAAATTGGCTCATGCGTGGAGGCTCTTTTAATGCACGCACTTCGGTGGTTTATTTCGACAAAGGAGGCAATTCAACTCAAATTATAGAAGGTGGTGCTTTTCATAGTATAATCATTAGCAATAAGTTAGCTTCAGGAACAGCCATCAAACAAATTGCTTCAAACATTTCTATCGAGAACGATTTGACCATTCAAGCCAATTCCGTTTTTGATGGCGGACAGTACATCGTTTACCTGAAAGATGATTTGCTCAACTACGTGGGAGATGCCGGTTTTGTTCAAACAGGAAGCGGAACATTGGTTTTGAGCGGAGGCGACCAACTTTTTACAACTACTGGAGTTTCTACTACCATCAATCATTTAATTTGTGCCGGAACGGGTAGAAAAGAAGTGCGCACGAACTTAAATGTAAACGGAGATATTAGCATAACTACTGGTAGTTTAGATATTTACGATGGATTTTTTGTTACTGGAATGGGTACAAACTCGCTTATTCAAACAGGTTCGTACATTTACGTTCGTGGTGCAGCTAATTTTCCACAAGGTTTTGAAAACATTGCTTTGAATAACGGTTATGTTTATTATTATGCCGATGTGCCTCAAACTATTTATCCTACAATCTATTATAGTTTACTTTTTGGAAGACCCACTGTGGGAGTTATTGCCGATAAAATTGTTACTAACAATTTGGTTATCAATGGAGGTTTGACACTTTATGACCAAACTTTCCTTCGTGTAAACAATTATACCATTACATTAAAGGGAGGAATTGATTTTTATCCTTTGGCAAAACAAATCGAATGGGGCGCAAACGGAACTTTAATTCACAATGGTGGCGATTGGGCGATTGATGGAGATATTACTTCGTTCAATAATTTATTTTTTACCGGAACCGGAACAAAAAGTTTCTGGTATCGAAGCATGAAAATTACCGGCGACTTGACAGTAGATAATGAATGTGGAATACAACAGCATGACACTGTTAAAGTTACATGCACATCGCCCAACAAAACTTTTTCGCTTATCGGGCAAGCTTATTATTACGTTTATACCAATAATCTTTATAGCAAAGCCTTTGCTTTGGGTTTCACGTACTACAATCTCGACAAGCAATCGCGCGTATATTTGCGTGGAAATGCAAACCAAACCATTTTCACAACACCCGTTTATGGCAATTTGTATCTTTATACCACTAAAATTATTACTCAAACGCTTGATGGAAATTTAAAAGTAGAGAATGATTTTTTGATGAGTTACAACGAATTGACCTTGAACGATGCCGGTTTTAATATTTCGGTAGGACGCAATTTTGAACACCGAAATTACATTCCTTCACCAAACACAACCTTCACCTTTCATGGCGAAAACCAATCTATTTACGATTATAGAACTGGAAACGTAGATTTGATATTTGAAAACTTGGTTTTTTCGGGTTCGGGAATCAAAACCATTCGCGATGGAGGCGATTTTATTGTCGTAAATAAAAACCTTACAATTGCCGAAAATGTAGAAGTTTTCACAGACAGAGTTTACACCATGAAAGGGCAAGCTTGGACTGACAATGGCAAATTTAATCAAACCTCAAATTGGGTTGAATTTACCTCAAATTCACCTCAAACCATCGAGCCTTCGCAAATACATCAGTTTTATGGAATGAAATTTTCAGGCACAGGGCTTAAAACCGTTCAAGAATACGGCTTAAATTCGTACAATGGAGTGTTTGAAATTGCGGTTGGAAGCACTTTGCAGCTTGGTAATTTAACGCATCGCTTGGCTACCATTCGCCCGCTGATTAATGGAACTTGGATTACCAATAATGCCAATTTTGTTTTGTATAGAGCTGAAACACAATATATTCCGGCTTTAACTTGCAATAATATTACTTTCGGAAATGGAGATATAAACATTAGAAACAGATATTTAGAAGGAAATTTAGTTTGCAACGATTTGTTGATAGAAGACAAAGCACAACTGGTTGCTTCTATCGACAATTTAACCACATCGCCCAAATATTCAATTACTTTGTCGGGAAATTGGACAGACTTGGGGCGTTTTTATGCTTACGGAAATACCGTTAATTTTGAAAGCAACAACACCGATGCAAAAACAATTAAGTTGAGCCAATACGGTTATTTTTTCAATTTGAATTTCAATCAATCAAACACCAATGCACGCAACTACACCGTAAATGGCGAAATGCGTGTGCTCGAAGTATTGAGAATTGGCAACGGAGCAAGTGTAAATATGGCAGGACAAAATTTATATTTGGGCGACGATGACACAAATGCGCCTGCTGCCGAACAACATTTTATTGATGTGGGAGGAGAATTAAAACTTAGCGCAGCCGGAAGTTTGCTTTTCAATACCGACGACGCTGGAAATCCAAAACTTACCGTAAATGGAACGCTCGAATTGATTGGCTCGGTAGGTAATTATGTGAATATCAATAAAAATGGAGGAGGAAATTACATTGATATTTTGATTTCCAATTTAGGTAAAATCAAAGCTAAATATTATCATTTTCAATATATTAGCCCAAATGGTTTTGAAGTAATGAATGGTGCAACTATTGACCCTGTAAACAATTTTTCGGAAGGAACGTGGTCTAATATGCACCCAAATGCAAGTTTGGGAAAATGCTATTATTTAAAAATCAATAACGATGTTAGCACTTTGCCCGCAATTGAAAATGTAACCTTCAATTTTAATGGAACTCCTACATCTGCAATACATTACAACGTTTTTCGTAGTTCAAGTGCCACCGGAGTTTTGACCTTTGCTGGTGATATTAACGGTGTGTTGGGTGGGAAAATTTACGAAGATGATGCCTTTGAAATTAGCAATGGTGCACCCGGAAAAATTGTGTGGCCCCCCATTTCGGCTGTTGCTTGGAATGGTTCGGTTAGCATCGACTGGTTCAACCCAAACAACTGGACTCCAGCTATTGTGCCCGATATTTCTATTCAAGCTACCATTCCTATTCAGGCAAATAATCCGGTAATTTACAATGCCAATGCAGCTTGCAAAGACCTTATTATTTCCAACGGCTTTCTTACGCTCGACGAAGCCAAATCGCTTAGAATTGCCAACAGCGTTACCATTGGAAATGCTGCCGAAGTTGCTATTTTGAGCGTTAATAATCCACTTTGCAACATCGAAGTGGGTGGAGATTGGAACAGAGGCGCAAATGCCGTTTTTAATCACGGAAACGGAACCGTTCGATTTACCAAAGAAATTGGTTCGAATGTTATAAGTCCAAGAAATTCACCATTTTACAATGTTATTTTTGTGGGTGGTGCTACTTATTATTGGTCTGGAGCAGAAACTTTTGTGCATGGAAATTTTATTCTTTCTGCCGGAATTTTTAGCCCAAGTACCGATTGGTATTTGCTGCATCTTCGTGGAAATTACAACAATACCGGAGGACAATATTTTTTCAATCGTGCCGGAACTTTAATTCTCGATGGTAGCAATCAAGACATTACAAAAGGTACTTTCAATCGACTCGAAGTTTCGGGTTCTGGAATCAAAACCTTTAGCGACTCGCTTTATTTGAATTTGTCGAACGGACTTTTGACCGTAAAATCAACCATGAAAGCAGCCCCAAATTGTACTATGGACATTAATAGTTCCGATGTAATAATCGAAAATACAGGCACTTTCGACGATGGCAACGAAACACACTATTTTGGCGGTTATCGCTGGTACGGAAATGGGAATTATGCCGGAAATGGAACTATTGTTTTTGATAGACCCGATTGGCAATATATTTATAGCGGAACGTTTTACAATTTAACTTTTGAGCAAAACTGGAGAGCTTTAGGTGGAAATATCTCGGTATTAAATAATTTTTACAACAAAGGTTACTTCCAAACACAAACCTTTTTGATGACAAACCCAACCGGAAATGGTATTTTTACCTTAACCGACAATTCCAGAGTGTATGTACTTGGCGCAAATAATCACCCTACTGGTTTTGGCTCATATCAAATTTCGCCCATAAGCAATTCTTATTACGAAGGCTATTTGAATCAGACCATCAAGGGAAATATTCCTTATGGAAATTTGAATCTTTCGCATGGAACAAAAAGCTTAGGCGGAGATGTGGACATCAACGGACAGCTTTATTTGTATTCCGATGCTATTTTTGATGTTAGCACAAACAATTACAAAATTAACATTTCGGGAGCTTGGAACAATAGCGTGGGCGGCGAATTTGTTTGCCGACAAGGTGAAGTGGTGCTAGACGGAACCACAAGCCGCGATATTACTTTGAAAGAAGGCGCAAAAAATGATTTTTACAAACTTACAGTAAATCTAACAAATCCAACTACTTACTGGAGAGTTCTTTATGCCGATATTTCTATCAAAGACAATTTGCGTGTTTTGGGTGGGCGTTTTAGTGCATACAATCGAATTATTGACGTTTATGGCGATATGACTGCAATAGGCGGAACATTCACTACCGAAGGCACTTACCGATTAGTAAAACCTAGCGGAACTGCAAGCATTAAAATGAACGGCTCTATTTTGAATAACTTATACATCAGTTCATCAGCAACTTACACACTTCAAGACGATTTAGCGTTGAATGGAAATTTCATGCTTACTTCGGCTACTTTTGATGCCAACGGAAAGCAAGTTCGTTTAGGCTACGATTACGATATTATTTCTATCTCAGGAACTTACAAAATGGGAGTTGGAGGAAGACTTTCCATTGGAAACGGTTCTACTTTAACCGTAAATAATGGCGGAATTTTTTATGCCGTGGGAGCTGAAAACCAACCTGCAATAGTTACAAATTATGGCGGACGATACAATTTTTCGGTCGAAAGTGGCGGTACAATTCATGCCAAATATCATTGGTTTGAATTTATGAATACCGGAGGAATTTATGTCAAACAAGGCGCTTTGATTGACAATACAAACAATTTTAGTTACGGCGTTTTTACAAATTGCCCTAGTGGTGGTTATGCTTTGAGAATAGAAAATAATCAAAGCTTTACCGAGGCTCTTGGCAATCGAATTGTCGATCTTTCCTTTCCGGTAAACCCTTCCAATGGTGCTGCAAACGTTGCTAAATTTGAAAATACTTCTGGAATTATCGAAATTTATCATTCTGTCGGCTCTTTCTCGGGCGAAACTTTCGATTACGACCCTCAAAACCTTATTATTTGGACTGGCGAAACCGTACTTACTTGGGTGGGAACCATCAACTCTAACTGGCACAATGCCGCAAACTGGCGTGCAAGCATAGGAGCTGACATTGTTCCTACACGCAACGAAGATGTGGTAATTGCAGATGCTACAAATCAGCCAATTATCTCTCAATCAAAAGCTTATGCCAAAAGCATAGTGATGAATCCAAACACGTATTTAACCCTCAATATTCAAAATGCCGCCGATACTTCGCTTCAAATAATGAAAGATTTGGTTATCAAAGGCAATTTGATTATGCAATCCGACAAAGACATTCTTACCGTAGGCGGAAACTGGATAAATACCGGAACTTTTTCTGGTGGCGAAGGCTTAGTTATCTTCAAACCACAGCAAAATTTAATTACGGTTGATAACTATACAAGTATGTTTTCTAATTTAGCAATCGATGGAATTGGGACAGTTTCCTTGAATAGAAATGCCATTGTAAGCAATAATTTGGAAATTAGAAACGGAATTTTTGATGTAACAACCAATAATTATACGCTTGCCGTAGGTGGCGATTTTCTAAATTTGGCTACTTTCAATCCTCGCGCAGGGCGTTTGACTCTCAACTCAACCAGAGTGGGCGACGTAGTATTTAACCCAGGAAATGCTATTTATAACTACATCGACATCGAAGCCGGAAATGCTTCTGTTTATAAATTGACAACTTCCGATTTGAGAATGACTCGTAGCATGAATATTAATTCGGGTATTTTCGATTTGAATAAAAAAACATTTTTCTTTGGCGATGCAATTAGTACCGACATTATTACGGTTGTTGGTATTTTAAAAATATCTGGAGGTTCTTCTCTTAAAATGGCAAATACATCGAAAATGATAGTTGCCAATGGAGGACAGTTGAATTTAGTTGGCGAAGAAAATCTTTACTCAACTATAAACAACCAAGGTACTGGTTATTATGGAGTTGAAATTAACTCGGGAGGTTTGTTAAGTGCTAAGTATTACAACATTTCCAATATCAATGGAATTGGAATTTGGTTAAAATCAGGCTCTTTGCTCAATGCTACCCACAATTTATCGTTCGGAAATTTCTTATATTGCGAAACAAACGGACGTTATTTGCTCATGGAAAACGATTTGCCTTTAAATACTCAAATTCAATTTGTCGATTTCGGACAAGGTGCGAAATACAATGTAAAAAGACCATCGGGAGCAAACTTTGTTACTTTTGTCGATGCTTTTGGCTTGCGTGGTGGATATTTATTTGAAGAAGATGATTTTTCGGCAAATTTAGGCAATGTTCGTTGGGAATTTACCGATCCAACGCTTTTTTGGACTGGAAATGTAGATGAAAAATGGGACGATTTGAACAACTGGGACGATGGAGCAGGAGGAACCGGTGTGCCAAATCATTTAACACGTGTTTTTATTCCAAATGTAACTGCCACAACCGGTAATTATCCGATAATAAATCAATCGAATGCAACTACTCGGAGCGTTACAATTTACACAGGAGGTCGCTTAGAACTTCAAGCAAATTTGAGCCTTAGAATTGCAGAAAATTTTGAAAACTCTGGAAATTTCTCAATTCAAAATACCTCACTTTCTACCGTAGAAGTTGGAAAACAATGGGTTTGCACCGGAACTTTTAGCTCGGGAACTAATTCGACCGTTATTTTTCAAGCTTTGTCGGGAGCTGTGAGCATTACAACCAACGGGCAGCCATTCAACAATGTCTCTTTTACAACAGCAAGCAATGCCGAATACAAAACCGTTGATGCTTTCACTGCCAAAAAGAATTTTGAAATAATGCAAGGTTCCTTTACCGTAACCAACTCGGCGCATACAATAACCGTGGGAAGCAACTGGAACAACCAAGCCACATACAATCATGGAAATGCCGATTTAGTTTTTAATGGAAACAACAATCAGAACATTACAAACACAGGAACTGGACGATTTTTCAACGTCTTTTTTGCAGGCAGTGGAACCAAAACTTTGTATTCAGATATTTATGTTGAAGGCAACTTAGAAATTTTGAGCACGCTCAATGCTAAAAATAAAACCATTCGATTGCTCAAAAACTGGAAAAACTCTGGAACTTTCATTCCCGAAACAAGTACTATTATGTTATTAGGCTCTGAAATGCAACTCGTTGAAAAACTTTCGGGCGAAACATTTTACAATTTAACTATCAATAATACAGCTAGTTCGGTGCCGCAGGTTTTATTTAATGGAAATGTTCTTGTAAAAAATGGAACTTTTGCTTTGATAGATGGAGTAGTGGAAACGAGCTCTTCCAACTTGCTAACCTTGGAAAATGCTTCTCTTTCAGGTGGCACAACCACAGCTAGTTACATCACTGGACCTATGCGCAAAATAGGAAGTGCCAATTTTGTTTTCCCTATCGGAAAAGGCAGTAAATTTGCACCTATTGCCATTTCGGGAATGATTAGTTCGGCTTCGTTTACTGCCGAATATTTTGAAGCTTCGCCCGTAAACACAGGCGCAGTAACTGGCGCATTAACCCACGTGAGCGGAAAAGAACATTGGTTTTTGAACCGCGAAAGTGGAACCGGAGAGCCGCAAGTTACTCTTTATTGGAACAACGGACCAAACAGCGGAATTGATAATCTCGACGAACTCACTGTGGCAGCCTACAATGGCTCGGTTTGGAATGAATTTGGAAGCTCCATTATAGGTTCGCTTTTAAGCGGAGCAGTGCGTTCCATTTCGCCCGCAACTTATTTCGGATATTTCACATTTGGCTCATTAAGTGCCGATTACAACCCATTTAGTAGCGGAACGCAATGGTTGGGAAGCATTTCGTCTGCTTGGGAAATATTGGCAAATTGGAGCAATGGAATACCCAACCAATTAAACAATGCTACAATTACGGCAGCTCCTATTAATCAGCCTGTTATATCGAGTGCCGCCGTTTGCAAAAGCTTGACTATTCATACAGGAGCCAAACTTGTTGTTACCGAAGGATACTCACTTACAGCACATTCAGGAACTTACAACAACGGAGAGCTTTTACTGAAATCGCCTATAAATTCAGGCGCAGCAGCCTCTTTTATCGACAATGGAACTGTAGAAGGTGCCGGACAATACATTATCGAACGTTTCTTCTCGCGAGACGAATGGCATTATCTTTCAACGCCTGTAAATTACGGAAATGCAAGTAGTTATCTGTTTACAAATCCTTTTGGAACAAGCTTTTATAATTCAAATTTCATCACTTACAACGAACCAAGTTCCTCTAATAGTTGGATGAACGGTTGGGTTAAAGGCTATACAAACGAAACAACGCCCAAAAATCTCGAAATAATGAAAGGCTATGCGTTCATTTCAAACCAATACCACAACATTCTTTTTGCAGGAACTTTCAACACAGGAGAGCAAACTCGACTTACAACTTACACCAACGGAACCGAAATTGCGGCGCACGAAGGCTGGAATTTGGTCGGAAATCCTTATCCTTCGGCAATAGACTGGAATGCAGCAGGTTGGGATAAACAAAATATCGACAACACCATTTATTTCTGGGATGGCAACAATTACTCATATTATGTAGGAACTGGCGGTTCGGCGGGCGTTGGTATCAATAATGGCACAAATATAATTCCGGCTATGCAAGGTTTTATGGTGAAAGCCTCTAACAACGGGCATTTGAGAGTAAATAACTTGGCAAGAACTCATAATAATTCCGTTATTTATTATAAATCTGGCAACAACGATGAATTTTTGAAACTTTCGTGCCAAAACCAAAATACAAAAGACGAATTGATTGTTCGCTTCAACGATGAGGCTAGTAATGAGTACGATGGCGGTTTTGATGCCTATAAATTGTTTGCAGATAAAGAAGGAGTGCCCCAAATTTTTACGTATTCCAAATCGGGCGAAACAAAATTAGCCATAAATACATTGACCAATATTGCTGATAATTACCATGTTGCAATGGATTTCAACTCGCTAACTGCTGGTCAATATACCATTGATGCCGACCAAATTTCGATTGATTTAAAATATCCTGTTCTTTTGGAAGATTTGCTCGAAAACAAATTAACAGACTTGCGCAAAGATGGTTCATATACATTTAGTTACGACCCTAGCATTGCAAAAACTCCTCGTTTTGTTATCCATTTTACTACCGATTTAGAAGATGATGGTTTTGATGAGGAAAATTTGGCACAAATACAAGTAAGTGCTTTTAAAAACAATGTTACAGTCAAATTATCAAACACTTACGATTTTTCGGGTAAAATTGAAATTGTAGATATGCTGGGTAAGGTTTTAATTACCAAAATGATAGACCAAAATGTTACCGAATTCAATTTAGAGGCTGCAAATGGAGTGTATATTGTAAAAGTGCAATCGAATGAAAAAACAATTTCAAAACGAGTTTTAATACAGGAATAATTTTATTGGATAAAATTTTAAACCTCAAACTTTTCAATCTATGATTTAAAAGTTTTGAGGTTTTTTATTTTATATAAATTTCGAGAAGTTTCGCTTTTTTGGGAGCATTTATCATTGCTTTTTTTATGCAAGCAGGAACTAATACCGATTCACCTTTTTGCAATGTAATCTTTTCATTTCCAATTGTTTCTATTTCCATTTTGCCTTCTACACACACATAAATTACAAACGAATCGAGCAGTTGAAATTCTCTTTCAACCAAAGTGTTAAATTCCAATAAATTAACTGTGAAAAATTCATTACTTTCTAGCTTTATGCTTTCGTTTAGCTTAGGCGTATATTGAGTTTTATAGTTGTCATATTTTTGAAAATCAATTACATCTAAAGCATCTTTGGTGTGTAATTCTCGCAGTTTGCCGTTTTCCAATCTGTTATAATCGTAAAGACGATACGTAATATCCGATGTTTGCTGAATTTCGGCAACTACTATTCCTTTGCCTATCGAATGTACTCGCCCCGAAGGAATGAAAAAAACATCGCCGGTTTTTACATTTTCATAATTGAGTATTTCATCTAAAGTATTGTTTTTCAAATGTTTTTCAAATGTTTCTTTGTCTATATTTTCCGAAAAACCGCTTATTAGTTTTGCATCTTTTTCGGCATGTAACACGTACCAAATTTCAGTTTTTCCATACGAGTTGTGTTTATCTTTTGCCTGTTTATTATTTGGGTGAACTTGTATAGATAAATCTTCTTGAGCATCAATAAATTTAATTAAAAGTGGAAATTCTGTTCCAAATTCATCATAAATTCTATTACCTACAAGTTCGTTCTTATAAATTTTTATTATTTCGTGTAAGTTATTTTCCTGCAAAAAGCCGTTGTTTATAATTGAAACATTGTTTCTTATGCCCGAAATTTCCCAGCTTTCGCCAATATTTGGATATATATTTTTTTTGTTAAGTAATTGATTTAGATAGTTTCCACCCCATATTTTTTCTTTTAATATTGGCTCAAATTTTAAAGGATATAAATTCATTTTGAAGAAAATCTGTTTTTGTTTGAAAAAATAATGTATTATTGCAATTCTATTTTAGCAATGCAAAATTATTTAAAAAAAATGAAGAATCTTCTGTTTGTTGTTTTAATTATTATTAAATCTTTTAGCTGCTTTTCGCAAGCAAAAAACCTTTCCGATTATCGCTTATTTTCCAATATCGACGATGCTTTGCTTGCAAAAGATTCGGTGGTTAGACTTATTTTGTCCAACCAAAAATTAGAAAACAACTTGCAACACTTGTCCGAATTTACAAATCTACGTGAGTTGCAGTTGATTTCATGTCCGTTTTATGTTTTTCCTGATGAATTGTTACAATTATCTAAAATAGAAAAACTTGTAATAAATTTGAACCCAAAAATGCAAATTGATACTCTTTTCAATCGTTTGCAAGTTTTTTCCAGCCTAAAAGTGCTAGATTTATCGTCGAATAAAATCACAAAAATACCTGATAATATTTATAAATTATCAAATTTGGAGTTCTTAAATTTACGTAATAATTTAATTACAGATTTTCCTTTGTGTATTGTCGAGAACACTTGTTTAGAAAATATTGATTTGAGTCATAATTTACTTAACGAATTTCCCTTTGGTATTTGTGATTGTTACTTTTTGCGTAAAATAAACTTAGAAAATAATAAAATTAAAGAAATTCCTTTTGAAATTAAAAAATTACAGAAATTAGAATGTTTAATTTTATCTAAAAATTTACTCTCTGAATTATCGTTTTCTATCTGTTATTTATCTAATTTAAAACAACTTTCGATGTCAGAAAACAGAATTACAAAAATTAGTTCCTCTGTTTCTAGCCTAATTAATTTGGAAGAACTTTTTTTGCGGCACAATAAAATTAGTTATTTGCCTGAAACAATTGGTGGGTTGATTTCTTTAAAAAAATTAAATCTTTCTCAAAACAAATTGACTTTTTTACCTAATTCAATAGTTGAAATAACCACTCTTAATAAGCTAACTTTGTGGGGAAATGAACTTAAATTTTTGCCCGAAGCAATTGGAAATTTAGTCAATTTGACCGAATTAACTATTTATGATAACCAATTATCTGTTTTGCCAAAAAGCATTTTGAATATGAATAAGTTACAAACATTATTGCTTAGCCGAAACAATATTTCATTAGAAACGGAGCTTTGGCTGAAACGAAATTTACCTTTTACTGTAATTGATTGATTTTTGCTTTTTTTTTGAAATACATAGATTTTTATATCCAAAAATTTTATATATTTGTAAACTTTATTGTTCAATTTTTGTTGTTAAATATTTAATTATTAGTTATTTATAGACAGTTATCATATTCAAAGCCAAACAAACTTACATATACATAATCAAATAGGGACAACATTTAATTTTAACCTCAAAATTATAAATTAAAAATGAAAAAAATCGTATTACTTTACTTATTATCAGTGTTTTTTATTCGTGTTGCCTTGGCAGACGAAGGCATGTGGTTGCCTTTGTTTTTGAATAAATACAACATCGAAGATATGCAAAAAAAAGGCTTTAAGCTTACTGCTGAAGATATTTACAGCGTAAACAATGCTAGCCTGAAAGACGCAGTTCCTATTTTTGGCAGAGGCTGCACTAGTGTAATGGTTTCCAATGAGGGCTTGTTGCTTACAAATCACCATTGCGGATATGGTCAAATTCAAGAACATAGCTCTGTGGAGCACGATTATTTGACCAACGGATTTTGGGCAATGAACAAAGCACAAGAACTTCCAAATCCTGGATTGGCTGTTACTTTTTTAGTGCGAATGGAAGATGTTACCGAACAGCTACTTAGCGATGTTACTGACGAAATGTCAGAAGAGCAACGCGCTACTATCATTCGCAATAAATCGGCTGAATTAATAAATAAAGCGGTTATTGGAACTCACTACAAAGCAAAAATAAAACCCTTTTTCTTGGGAAACAGATATTTTTTATTTGTAGAAGAAATTTTTACCGATGTTCGTTTGGTCGGGACACCACCTTCGGCAATCGGAAAATTTGGAGGTGACACCGACAACTGGATGTGGCCTCGTCATACAGGCGATTTTTCTGTTTTTAGAGTTTATGCCGATAAAAACAATAAACCTGCTGATTATTCGCAAGATAACGTACCTTACAAACCGAAAAAATTTATGAAAGTTTCGATGAAAGGTGTTCAACAAGGCGATTTTACTATGGTTTTGGGTTACCCGGGAACTACTCAAGAGTACTTACCTTCGTATGCCGTCGATTTAATCGAAAAGCTTTACAATCCTCACAAAATAGCCTTGCGGCAAAAAAGAATTGACATCATGAATTTCGAAATGGAAAAAAGTCCAGCTGTTCGGATTCAGTATTCCGCTAAATATGCGGGAGTTAGCAATTCTTGGAAAAAATGGATTGGAGAGTCGCGAGGTTTAAAGCGATTGAAAGCTGTTGAAAAGAAACAATTACTCGAAAAAAACTTTCAAGCGTGGGCTGATTCTAAGCCTGAATTAAAAGCTAAATATGGCAATTTACTATCAGAGTATGAAAAAAACTACGCCGAAATAGGTAAATTTCAGCATATTACAAACTTTATTATCGAAGGCATTTTTAGTATTGAGGCGATTTCTGTTGTAAGGCGTTTTGAAATTTTATCGGAGATAAATTCAGAAACTACAAAAGAGCATATTGATGCCGACAAAAAAACATTGCTTACTTGGACAGACGATTTCTTCAAAGATTATTACCAACCTATCGATAAAAAAACTTTTGAAGAAATTTTAAAAATGTATTCAAAAAATGTTGATTCTAAGTATAAAACAGCTACTTTTCAGTTAATTGACACAAAGTATAAAGGCGACTTTAACAAATTTACTAATTTTGTTTACGAAAAATCAATTTTTGTTTCAAAGCAAAAATTAATAGATTTTTTAAGTACATTTTCGCACAAATCTGTTAAAAAATTAGTATCCGATCCTATTTTTGTCCTTTTTCTTGAGATTAGAACAATGTATATTAATGAGATTGACGCAAAGTACGTACAACTTCAAAATGCTGTAAACGTGTTAGATAGAAAATATATGCAAGGACTTATAGAAATGAATCCTAATAAAATATATTATCCCGATGCTAATTTCACAATGCGTGTTTCGTATGGGAAAGTAGATGATTATATGCCTAAAAATGGTGTTAAATACTTAGCTTTCACTACAATAGATGGAATTATTGAAAAGGACAATCCAGAAATTTACGATTACGATGTGCCTCAAAAATTGAAACAACTCTATGAAGCTAAAGACTATGGAAAATATGGGCAAAATGGACAAATGAATGTTTGTTTTACTGCATCGAACCACACAACTGGCGGTAATTCAGGGAGTCCCGTAATAGATGCAAACGGGAATTTATTGGGTTTGAACTTTGATAGAAATTGGGAAGGAACCATGTCGGACATAATGTATGACCCTGAGCAGTGCCGAAATATTACCTTAGATATTCGCTATGCACTTTTTATCATCGACAAGTTTGCAGGTGCAGGGCATTTGGTGGAAGAAATGGAGCTTGTTTATTAGAAAAAATTATAGAAATAAAAAAAACGTGCTAAAATTTTAGCACGTTTTTTTGTTTAAAAATATTATAAAACTTGTCGAACGCAGTCAATCACAGTTCCATCTACCCATTTTATGGCTGCAATTACTTTTTCTCCAAGCTTAGGAAGCGCAGGTTTTCCACAAATTGCTTCTGCTTCTTCTTTTAATTCTTGAATTGTTTTGAGCGGCAAGCCTGAATTTTGGGCTTTTTCAATCAAATCGGTGCGAAGCGGGTTTATTGCAATTCCGCGCTCGGTAATGATTACGTCTATCAATTCGCCCGGACCACAAAGTGTTGTAACTTCCTCACGGACAACTGGAATTCTATCTCTAAACAGAGGAATTGGCAGAATAACGGTTTTAGAAAACAAGCAATTTTGCCAGCCGCCGATTCCATGGAGCATATAACCATCGGAATGTGTTACTACGTTGGCATTGAAATTTACATCTACTTCGGTTGCTCCAAGTATCACTACATCAACTAATTGAGCGAAGTTTCCTTTTCCATGATAATTGTAGCTTGTAAATGGGCTTGTCCACACATGGTTGGCATTATCGCGCATCGAACGAACTCCATCTAAATCAAATGTTTGACCATCTAAAATATATTCAATTAAGCCTTCTTCGAGCATATCTACTAAATATTTATTACTTCCTCCACGTGCAAAGCGTGCTTTTATGCCCTTTTCGCGCATAATTTTGGCAAAATAATCACTTACTGCCAGCGAAGTTCCACCCGCACCGCTTTGAAAACTAAACCCGTCTTTTATTATTCCCGTTACATCACAAAATTTGGCAGTCAATTCGGCAAGATACAATCGGTCTGGACTTTTTGTAATTTCAGTGGTTCCCGAAACTATTTTTTCTGGGATACCTATTTTATCCATAACAACCACAAAATCAACATAATTTCCTTGAATTTGCCAAGGAATACATGGAAATTGAACAAAATTATCTGTTACAACTATCACTTTTTCAGCATATTGCGAATCTGCTAGCGCAAAGCCAAGCAAGCCACTGGTCGAAACACCATTTACACCGTTTGCATTTCCAAAACAATCTGACGACGATGCGCCAATTACGGCAATGTCTATTTTCACTTCACCATCTTGAACTGCTTGATATCTACCGCCATGCGAACGCAAAATTGCGGTTCCTTGCATTTTGCCTTGCGATGCGTATTTGCCCAAAATTCCGTTCATACTTCCTTCGATGTGGCTTATTGTGCCGTCTTCCAAATACTTAAGTACTGGTTCGTGGCAAGGAAATGAAGCTGACGGGAACCAGCGAAGATTTTTAATTCCAAGTTCGTGTGCAACATCAAATATCTGATTAGCAATCAAATCGCCATTTCTAAAGTGGTGGTGAGTAGAGATGGTCATACCATCTTTTAACCCCGATTTTATAAGAGCTTCTTTCAGCGAAGCCACTTGCTTGTTGCCATCTTGCGGGAAATTTGCTATGCTCTGAATTGTTGGAGCATGCTTTTTGCCTTGCGGTATATATTTTCCAATTCCCTGATACGGAACATGGTTTTCGCCATTTATTACGGTAGGAACAAGTCGTCCTGCTGCATTTTTTACAAAATTTGAACTAGACATTTTATTGAAAATGAGGTTTATAGCTTTGTTTTTTTCAAAAAAAAGATTATTTATCGAATTGTAAAAGTAATACTTTACTTTTTTATTTCTTTTATAAAAAATATGTTTAAGAATATGTTCTCAAAAAAAAACGCAAGTTTAAGATATACATCATTAAACTTGCGTTTTTAATAAATTAAGCGATTGATTTTTAGTTATTTCCAAGAATTAAAGGCAAACCATCGCCGCCACTTCCTATAATAACTGTTTTTGAATTTGGAGATTTTGATAATTCTATGGTCGCTTCTATACCACGCATTTTCAAAAGTGCAGGAGTTAAACTGCTGTTTATAATTGCGTTAGCTCTTGCTTCACCTTCGGCAGCAATACGCTTTCTTTCGGCTTCGCTTTTTTCGCTTTCAAGCCTAAACTGGTATGCTAAAGCTTCTTGCTCTTGTTGCAATTTCGATTCGATAGCAGCTTTTATCTTTTCTGGCAAAATAATACTTCTGATAAGCAATGCGCGCATATCAATATTATTTACTTCGCTTCCAAGTATCGCTTTAGTTTCGCTAATTATTTTAGCTTCAACTTCTTGGCGTTTTGTTGCATAAATCTCTTCGGCTGTATAACGTCCCATTACACTTCGTACCGACGAACGTACTTCGGGAGCTACTAGACGTGTAATATAATCATTACCAAACTTTTCGTGAAGATAACCGATGCGCTCATGGATAGGATTGAAACGAACCGAAATTTCTACTCTCACAGTAAGACCGTTTTTGTCTAAAACTTCCATTTCTTCTTCTACCTTCTGCTCGCGTACATCATAGACATACAGCGTATTCCAAGGAGCTATGATATGAAAACCGGCATTAAATATTTCGTCTTTTGCCAAACCAGAAGTGAATTTTCTAAAAATTACACCTTTTTCCCCTGGTTCTAGCGTTTTGAAAATATTGTTGCTCAGTATTATAACAAATATTAACCCTACTGCTATTATTACAATTAGAGGAGATAGTTTACTATTTTTCATTTTTATCGTTTTTAGTTTAATTTTTTTATAAAATAGCAATTCGTTTTAGATTACTAATTTTATATTTTTCAAATTTCAAATATGAAATTTTATTTGTGCGAAAATACTATTTTTTTGTGAAATTAAAAGTATTTTTCTTATTAAATTCTTTTAATTATATTTATTTAACATATTTTTTTTTATAACCTTATAATTTGCTTTCTACTAATCAGTTAATTTCTTTTTTTCCTTTTTTTTAAATTTTTATTAGCCTAAATGTGATTAATGTTTGTAAATTTGCCAATTATTAATAATTTTGAGCTTTAAATTTTTCTCTTTTAAGATTTTATTTATTATTTTCAAATGAACTTTTTGTATTGAATGATATAATTTGTTCATTATTAATCTATTAAATTGAAAATCTTCTAAAAAAATATTTAATTGATTAAGAGTAATATAAATATATAATAAATTAGGAACAGACAATGAAAAAAATAGGAGAATCGGAGCTAATTCTAAATAACGATGGCAGTATTTTTCATTTGCATTTGCTACCCGGCGATATTGCACAAGATATAATACTTGTGGGCGATCAAGATAGAGTGGAGGTAATTTCTGCATACTTTGACAAAGTAGAAGTAAAGAAAAAAAATAGAGAATTTGTAACGCATACAGGATATTACAAGGGCAAGCGACTTTCTGTTATTTCTACAGGAATAGGTACGGATAATGTTGATATTGTTATAAATGAGTTAGATGCAATAACCAATATCGATTTAAATTTGCGTGTTGAAAAAAGTGAAAAAAAATCGCTTACTTTTGTTAGAATCGGCACTTCGGGGGCTTTACAGTCTGATATTCCGGTAGATACGCCTGTGGTTTCTAAATATGCAATTGGTTTTGATGGAATGCTCAATTTTTATGCTGGTAGAAATTCTGTTGCTGATTTGCAAATGGAGAGCGCATTCAAAAAATTTGTTGATTGGAATCAACTTTTGGCTTCTCCCTATTTTGTAAAAGCTTCTGATAGAGTTTTTAACACAATTGCAAATGACTTTAGAAGCGGTATAACCATCTCTGCTAATGGATTTTATGGTCCTCAAGGACGAGTTTTGCGCTTGCCAATTGTAGATGCAAATTTGAATGAAAAAATTAGTAATTTTGATTATAATGGAATGAAAATTACCAATTATGAAATGGAAAGCTCTGCTATTTATGGACTTTCTGCTCTTTTAGGTCATGAGGCTGTTACCGTTTGCAATATTATTGCCAACCGAATGAGAAAAGAATACAGCAAAGATTATAAAAAATCACTTAAAATTTTAATAGAAAGCGTTTTAGATAGATTAGCTGATGCTTAGCAAAATTTCATAGCGAGTAGTTTTTACGAATTTTCATTTTAGAATGCAGTTTTTTTGCTGTAAATTAACTTTTTAGATGTAAAATTCAAAATTTGCGAGCATTCTCGTTATTTTGTAAATGACACTTCTAAACAGCATGTTTAGTTGTGTATATTTTGTTGAAATAGGCTTGATGGAAATAAATGCGAATGTAAACTTTTTTCTGTTTTTGTTGAAAATCTTAATTTTTATGTGTTTACTGAAAAATGCAAATTGTTTTGCTTGTTTTAAATTGTAACCAAAATTAATTGTATATTTTGTTTTGCTAAGTGCTTAAAAATAAGCAAGTAGCTGCGGTTTTGTTCAAAAATAAATACTAATGGTGCTTATTTTAACCAAAACAAGAAATAGACATTCATTTTTTTTTACTATTAATTTGTAATTATATGATTGAGGATAAAGAACTTAAAGCTCTTATTAGTCTTTTGGAAGATCCAAGCGAAGATGTTTTTATGGTTGTTAACGACAAGCTTAAAAGCATGGGAACTCTCATTATTCCTCAATTAGAGCATGCTTGGGAAAACACCCTCAATCTGTTCTATCAAGATAGGATTGAAAATTTGATTCAAGATATTCAATTTAGCGAGCTTACTTTTGAATTGAAAAATTGGACTGAAAAAGGCTCGCACGATTTGTTGCTCGGTTCGTTTTTGGTTTCTAAATATAAGTATCCTACACTCGATTTTGAAACCACTCGTAGGCAGGTAGATTCTTTAATTTCCGATGTATTAGAAATTTACGATGAACGATTTACACCTTTAGAAAAAATTAAAGTCATCAATCACATTGTTTTTGATGTGCATCGATTTTCTCGAAACGACACCCATTTTTATGCAATAAACAACTCGTATTTGAATAAAGTTTTAGAAACAAAAAAAGGTAATTCTTTAACGCTGGCTATTGTTTATTTACTTATAGCTCAGGCATTAAAGCTACCTGTTTATGGTGTTAATTTACCTAAAAATTTTATTTTGGCTTTCATGGACGAACGCTGTGAAGATGAGCGTTTTAAAGACGATGTTTTATTTTATATCAATCCTTTTAATAGAGGTGCTGTTCTGGGAAAACGAGAAATTGACCATTTTTTAATTCATCAGCAATTGCCATCTAAATTAGAGTATTATGCTCCATGCAAAGTTGCAGTTATTATTTATCGATTATTTTTGAGCTTGGTTTTTTCTTACGAGCAAAAAGGTCAAAAGACTGATGTTAAGGCTATTGGACAATTATCCGAAATCATAAAAGCTCACTTGTAACTAGTCATTGTTTTTTTTATAAGCTAAAATTTTAAATATAAATTTTTATAACAAATTTATATTTTTTCAATAATCTCAATCTTCCCATTTTTTATTACAATTTGTTGCTCGTCAAAAGCAAAAAATACATTTTCGGGTAGTGCTTTCGATTCTACCTCGTGTTTTCCCATCAAATGAGAAATATGCGTGAGAAACGCTTTTTTAGGTTTTACTTTCTTTATAAGTTCTAAGCTCTCTGCTAAGCTAAAATGCGAAATGTGTTTTTCTTTCCTTAATGCGTTGATTATTAATACATCTAATCCTTCTAACTTTTTTGTTTCGAGTACTAAATTAGTGTCAGTTAGGTAAGCACAATTTCCTATTTTAAAGCCCAAAATTGGCAATTTGTGATGAAAAATACGGATAGGTTCTATGGCAACTGTGCCAATAAAAAAAGTTTCTTCGGCTATTTCGTGCAAATTCATTTTAGGTATTCCTGGATACTTCAACTCGGCAAAAACATACGCATATTCGCGTTTTATGGCAGAATGAACGCGTTTTTCGGCATAAATATCACATGCTTTTTTCATTACATAATTGAAAGCTCTCACATCGTCCAATCCGCCAATATGGTCTTTATGTTCATGCGTAAGTAGCACAGCATCAAGTTTTTCTATCTTTGCACGAAGCATTTGCTGCCTAAAATCGGGACCGGCATCAATTAACAAGTTTTGTCCATTTAGTTCAATCAAAACCGAACTTCGTAAACGCTTGTCTTTACTATCAGAAGAGCTACAAACATCACATTTACAAGCAATAACAGGTACACCTTGCGATGTACCTGTTCCTAAAAAAGTTATTTTCATGCAATTTTTTTTTGTTTACTCTAATTTGTATTTTTTTCTATTTTCAAAATACGTCATTGTTTTTTCATCGGCATTATTTTCTTTCAATTTTTCAATCAAAAAGTCGATATCATTTATATTGAAAAAACTATCAGCAAATTCTTCCAAAGCCTTAGTACGTTCTGGTTCACTTAGTTTTAGCTTTGTTTTGAGTTCATTTTCCAAACTTTTTTGTTTTGCCGCAATTTTTGAATCTAAAAACGTTTCCATTTCTTTTTTATCTTTTTCTTCGAGCACACGCATCAACGTTTCTTTTAAGAATGTATATTCGCGTAAGCCAAAATTTTCATTGGTAGCAAATTTTTTAACTGCTTCAATGCGTTCATTTCCTTGCTTTTGGTCAAAAATTTGTTCCAATTCTTTATCGAGTACTACGCTTACTACTTGATCTACGCCAATGCGTTTTGCTATAATTCGCTTATCTTTATCGAGCAAGAATGGTACCGGAGAACTATTTATATCGTAAAGCTCTCTAAATTTAGTAAAGTGGTATGGATCGTACACATTATTCCACTCATACATTTTGTTGGTTTTTACAAATTCGAGCCAATTTTTTGTTTCTTTTATTGTTTTGTCCCAATCGTAAGTCATGTTGTGAAGACTTACTGCATATACCTCTAAACCAATACTTTTTATTCGTTTTGTGGCTTCTACTAGCTGAGGAGTTGCTTTGCGGCAATGGCTGCAACTTTCTTCCCAAAACCAAAGCAATGTATATTTTGAATTTATCGAATACATTGATTTTGTGCCATCTAGCTTTGAATTAAATCCATCAACAAGTGGAACTAAATTATTTACTTCTTCTTGAGATATGCGAATTGAATCTTGTTTAAAGCTTGCTTTGCCTTTGGCTGCCTTTAAATCGTTTTTGTATTTCTCTGAAAAAGGTTTACCTTTCTCATGTACTTTGTCCAATTCTTTCAATAAATTTTCTATCGATTGCTCATTATTAGGTAGTTTCGACATTGACAAATCTTTTGCTGTTCTGCCAATAAAAAGCGGTGTTTTTTTCTTCACATCTTCTTTTAATTTGTCAATATATTGCTGATTGCTCCAAGTTGCATATTTTATATAGTAATAGTAAGTCTCATAAATAAAAGATTCTTCCATTCCCATTATTTGACTGCTAGCCAAATGATTGTGTAAAGTTATTAGCACATATCTCAGCAGTTCGTCATTTGATTTTGGATTATTGTAAACTTTTTCCTTTTCCATTTCTGGTTTCGTGTAATCTTTTCGTATTTCGGTATTTTTTTGAATTACACGACTCATTAAATAATCAACTACTTGATTCATAGTATCAGCCATTTGGGGAACAACTTTTTCTATATATAATTTGAATTTATTTTCGTAAATTGGAGTACGCAAAAGGCGTGCATCGCCAAAATCAAAGTTATCCCAAAAGTGCATTCTAAAAAAATATAAATAATCAGGTATTAATTCTTGTTTTATCTGATTTTTTTCGTCTAAAAAGCGAGTTGGTATTTCTATTTCTTTGGTTGCTTTTAAAAAGGTTGCAAAGAGCAAATTGGGATTATTTTTTATAACTTCATCTATTTTTGTATTTACTTCTTTGCCTATTTCAGTCATTCGCTCATTTATCTGCTTCTTTTCCTGTTCGTTAGCTGTTTTTTCTTTTTCGCGCAAGCTGGTGGCTTCGTTATTTTTTGATTTTATAAATCGTTGATAATCATAGAAAACATCATTTTCTATACTGCCTGTGCTCTTGAAGTTGTTAATCATATCTAGCGTGTCATTTTCGAGCGAGAATATCTGGTCATCGTCGAGGAAAATATCGAAGTAACTTCTTGTAGGCAAGAATACTAAGTACATTCCGCCTGGTAGTTTTGTTTTGCCTTTGAATGTTCCCTCGCCTTTTACATCGAGTTTTATTGTGTCATCGGGGTGAATAGAACTTGCAAAGTGATGCCCCAAAATAATTTCTTTATTTGCAAAGTCTTTGAGTTTTACCTTGATTTCATATCCTTGCGAAAATGCCGAAATAGAAATGAGTATTAGTAAAAATGAAAATAATAATGGTCTTTTTTTCATAATGAATTTATTTTAAAATTATGTAAAAAATTTGATTTATTTTATTTTTTTATGTTATGTTGATTTTATTTATTTTTTATTGTAATTTTCTAAATTAATTTTAATACTCAAACAGATTTTTGTTAGAAAACCGATTAATTTAAAATTGCGCTAATTATTTTTTTTGCATTTTGTTCATTTGAATATTCTTTTTCTAAAATTATTTGTCGTTCTTGCCAATTATTAACGCTAAATTCTTGCCGAAAGTACTTATTTATTTCTAAAATTATACTTTCTGGCAAGTTGGCTATAATACAAATTTTATCCAAATTTGTGCCAAATAACATTTTGTCATTGGCTATACAAAATCGACCTTCGTATAGCGAATTGAGCAATTTTAGCTTTAAACCAGTCGTTTGGAACGTAAAAAGTACCGAAATTTGCGAATTTGCTATTAAATCTGACATTTTTTCGTGGTTCACATTTTTTTGCAGTTCAATATTTTTAACGTTTTTTATTTTTTTTTCTAATCGTGTACTTGGATTTTTTCCTGCTATTTTTACAGGAAAATCTATTTTTGAAAATACCTTGTCAATTAAAAAAAACACTGCCTCTTCATTTTCTTTTACCGATAAATTTCCATGATAAAGAATATAGTTACCTTTTCCAAAGTTACTTTTTAATGTAGAATGTTCGTGAAATGCTGGAATTAGAATAGATTTTTTGTATTTTGAACTAAAATATTCGTTGTCCTTTTCCGAAATACTTAAAATTAAATTTGATTTGAGCAAAATCTGTTCGTAAAAATACAATTTTATCGCTTCTAACTTTAAATATAGCTTTTTAATTAAGTTTCTTTCTTGTTTTGCTAAATTATAATAATATTCATGCTCAATATTATGCGTTCTGACTACTTTTTTTCGAAATTCTAATTTTTTATGCGAAATCAAGTGAGTAGAATGCAGACCTTCAAATAAGATTGGGAAATTATTTTTCAATAAGTTTTCTAGTAAATATTCATTATTTCGTGTTTCTATTATAAACGGTTTTTTTGAAACGAGATTTATTACTTTTAGTTTTCTTTCGTAGTAAGTTACTGTTTTACAGTATTTTTCAAGCTCTTTTGATTCTTCCCTTCCATACTTAAAACAATGTAAGTGCAATTCAACATTTTGTTCGTGCAGACATTTTATTTTGTAAAAAATATCTATAACTCCACCATAATCAGCTGGGTAAGGAATATCAAAGGCAATAATATTTAAACCAGCTTTTTCCATTTTTTAAAATTATATTTTTTTGTTTTACAATCGATTACGTGTAAATTTTAGATTTTTTTTGAACTTAAATGCTAGTTGCATTTATTTATAATTGTGAAATTGTATTATTTCACAAAAATAAGTAAAAATGTTAAAATAAAGCTTTCTTTTCAAAAACAAAAATATAAATAGTTATTCATAAATGGAATATTTTTTATCTTTGTGCCTTCAAATTATAAAATAGCCTTTATTTCGAAAACCTACAAATTTAGGAGTTCTGACTTATTTTATAAAGCATAATTGAAAAACAAGATATTTTTTTTTGAAAAAACATAAAATGAACTTAGAAAAACTTATTGTCGAAAATGTTAAAATTGCTTTGGAAAATCTTTACAATCAAAGTGTTGATGACAAATTAATTCAAGTACAAAGTACCAGAAAAGATTTTGAAGGTGATTATACTCTTGTGGTTTTCCCTTTTTTGAAAATCTCGAAAAAAAATCCAGAACAAACGGCTTTGGAAATTGGGAATTTTTTGAAAGAAAATGTTTCTGAAATAGCTGATTATAATATAGTTAAAGGCTTTCTGAATTTATCAATAAGCAATTTATATTGGCTTAGTTTTTTTAATGGGCATTGTGCAAATCCTAGCTTTGGACATATTGGCAGTGATGAAAATTCGCCTAAAATAATGATTGAATATTCATCGCCAAATACCAATAAACCACTGCATTTAGGGCATATTCGTAATAACTTATTGGGTTTTTCTGTTTCTCAAATTTTAAAAGCAGCCGGAAAAGAGGTCGTAATGGTTAATTTGGTCAACGATAGAGGAATTCATATTTGCAAATCGATGTTGGCTTGGCAAAAATTTGGAAATGCTTCAACACCAAGTTCTTCTGGAAAAAAAGGTGATCATTTGGTAGGCGAATATTATGTGAAGTTTGATGTTGAATATAAAAAACAAATTGCCGAATTAATTACACAAGGAAGGACAGAAGAACAGGCAAAAAAAGAAGCTCCAATTTTACTCGAAGCCCAAGAAATGCTCAGAAAATGGGAAGCAAAAGATACTGAAATTTACAGCCTTTGGAAAGAAATGAACTCATGGGTTTATGATGGATTTGAAAAAACATATAAAAAATTAGGCGTTTATTTCGATAAAATGTATTACGAGTCAGAAACGTATTTGCTTGGTAAACAAAATGTTATCGATGGACTTAAAAAAGGCGTTTTAATTCAAAAAGACGATTCGTCTGTTTGGGCTGATTTAACTGCCGATGGTTTGGACGAAAAAATCTTATTGCGCTCCGATGGAACTTCTGTTTACATGACTCAAGACATAGGAACAGCCATTTTGCGACACAACGAGTTTAATGCCGATGAAATGACCTATGTTGTTGGAAATGAGCAAGATTATCATTTTAAAGTACTTTCGCTTGTTTTGCAAAAATTGGGCTATGAGTGGGGAAAAAAACTTCATCATTTGTCGTATGGAATGGTGGAACTGCCTGAAGGTAAGATGAAATCGCGCGAAGGAACAGTGGTTGATGCCGACGATTTGATTGACGAAATGATTGAAACTGCTCGCAAAACTTCGCAAGAACTTGGAAAACTCGATGGCTTGTCGCCAGAAGAAGCCGAAAAAGTCTATTATACAATAGCAATGGGAGCGTTGAAGTATTTTATTTTGAAAGTCGATCCGCGTAAAAATATGACCTTCAATCCGAACGAATCCATTGATTTTAACGGAAATACAGGACCATTTATTCAATATACCTACGCCCGTATTCAGTCTATTTTGCGCAAAGCAAAAGAGCAAGAAATAGAAATTCCCAACGAATTTAACTATTTGAATATCAATAAAAAAGAAATAGATTTGCTTAAATATTTGCACCGCTTACCCCAAACTGTGCAAGAGGCGGCTGCGGGCTATAGTCCTGCGCTGATTGCAAATTTTGTGTATGAATTAGTCAAAGAATTTAACCAATTTTACCACGAATTTTCTATTTTGAAGGAGACCGATGAAAATGCGAAGAAATTTAGATTAATGCTTTCTAAATCAGTTGCTTATGCTATTAAAAATTGCATGAATCTTTTAGGGATAGATGTGCCGGAGCGAATGTAGTTGTTTTTTATTGAAAGTTAATATCTATGCCAATTTTTTTAGAATTTTTTTTCGAAAAAGTTGGTTTTTTATTCAAAAAAGTGTAACTTGCAAAGATTTTAATTTCTTGTAATTTAAGCCTTTAATTTTTATTCAAAAAAAATAAATTTTTTTTTGAAAATTTATTTGTAAAGTAACTTTAAATGTTTTAATATTGCAGAATAAAATAAATTAATATGTAAAACTCTTTTAATAGATAGTAAAATGCCAAAAATTAATAAATACGAAGACATAAGCCAAATAGATCGCGAAGCAAAAAAAGACTATATCGATAGGCACTCAGCTTTTGTACATTGTGAAGATTCTGCTGTAAAAGGCGAAAAATTCAAGGTAAAAGTGAAGGTAGGCGACCAATACAAACACCCAGATGATTTTGACCATTTCATTAAGTATGTTCAACTTTGGAACGGTGAAACTTTTTTAGCCGAAACACATTTTACCCCTGGAACTTTTGGAAATGCGCCAGCTAATGTAGAAGTTGATTTTTATATTGTTCCGCAAAAAAACTTGAAATTGACAGCAATGGCTTACTGCACAAAACACGGTTTGTGGCAGAGTGATGAAAAAACTGTAACAGTAGAATAAATTATATTTTTTTATAATATTTTAGAGAGCTTCCTTTATTTAGAGGAAGCTTTTTTTGTTTTTACAACTTTTTCCTTTTTTGATAGACTGTTTTTTGTATTTTTGCGTTACTTTAGATAGATTTTAAACCTTGTCTTTTGTTCCAAAATAGGCAAGTTTTGTAAATAATTTTGCTTAAGTACATAAAAATGAAAAATTTAATTTTAATAATTTTGCTATTTTTTGTTCAGTTTTCTTTTGCTCAGCGGACAGAATATTTTGGAGGCGAGCGATTTTTAGATTCTAAATTTGCAGTAGATTGCATTGAAAACGTAAAATATGGCGAAAATTTTACTCACAAAGGCAAAAAACAGGAACTTTTTATGGACATTTATGTGCCTAAAAATGATACTATGCAAAAGCGTCCTGTTATTATTTTGGCATATCCAGGAGCTTTTATGGCTGGTTCTAAGCGGCTTGGAATTATGAAAACCATGGCATATCAATTAGCTGAATTTGGCTATGTGGTTGCAAGTATTGATTATAGGCGTGGTTACGGAAAAGGAAAGAGTGAGGACGAAATTGGCAAATCGACCGTTTTGAGGGCAATGCAAGATATGAAAGCTGCTGTTCGTTTTTTTAGAAAAGACGCAGCACTACAAAACAGTTATCATGTTGATTCAAAGCTTATTACAATTGGTGGGTCGTCTGCTGGAGCTATTGTTGCTTTGCAAGCTGCTTATTTGAAAGATACGATTGATTTTCCCTGCCTTGATTACGAAGCCTTGGGTGGCTTTGAAGGCAATTCGGGTAATTTAGGCTATTCTTCTGAAGTACAATGTGTTATTGCGCTTGCCGGTGTTGTTGGCGACACTTCTTGGCTTGCAAGAAACGACCCTCCTGTATTACTTATGCAAGGTGACCAAGATTATTTTGTTCCTTTTAGACATGGAAAAATACGCATGAGGGTTGGTCGAATTGCTTCTCTTTTTATTCCTCATGTACCTGAAGTAGAGGCTTTTGGTAGCTTGCCTATTTCTCAGCGTGCTAAGCATATTGGCTTGAATTACGAACTTTTTGTTTTTGAAAACAAGGGGCATTGCCCGTATGATATGTACATGAGTCCCAAAACGTATGCGAAGGAACAGGATTTGGTAATTAATTATATTCGCAATTTTTTATATACTAATTTATTAAGAAAGGAACAAAAAATAATAAAAACTGATATTTCGTATTTAGGAAAAGTTTATGTTTCTGAAATTAAAAAAGGGGAAGATATTATAATTGAACTACCAGATAAATACTTGAAAACCATAAAAGTATATATTAGAGATGGAAATGATGAAAAAAAATATCTCGAAAAAAAATTGAGGAGCAAAAATGGCTTTTATACGTTAAAAAATAATTTAAAGCAGGGGAAGTATATTTTAAAAATCCGGTGGGGAGAATATCGAACAAGAGTTTATTTTGAAATAAAATAGCTTGATATACTTGAAATTAGGATTCTATTTTAGAAAAATCTAATTCAATTTGCTTTTTGTAGATAGTTAGGAACAATCTTTGTTATTAGATGAATAATACTTGAAAATATATTTATTTAAGTCTGTTTTTACAAAAATAAAGCTAAAAAAATAGTATATTTTAGTATAATCTGTTTATTATTTATCAATTAATTTTAATGAATATGAAAGTCAAATATATTGCAGGTTTGTTGCTGTTTTCATTTTATAGCTCTTTGGTGCTGGCTCAGTATGATAAATTTCCGAAGCTAGATGAACTTTACGAAGTTGGAAATTATTTAGAGTGTATTGAAAAGGCTGAAAAATATTCTGACAAGGATAAAAAACAGGCTTTGCCTTATTATTATTCAGCATTGTCGTATTTTGAACTAGGAAAAATAGCGCAAGATGAAAAGGAAAAGTCAAAAAACTTGAAAAAAGCACTTTCTACTTTGAAAATAGCACAAGTTAAGGACAAGGAATCTGTTTTTGAATCGCAATTTGGACATACAATTGACGAACTTCAAATAGAAACACGCACTTTTGCATCTATTCTTTATCAAAAAAATAAGGAAACATCAAAGCCTTTTTATAATTATTTGGTTTCTGTTTTTAGTGATACTACACAGCAATTTAGAGAATTGAATGGTCTAGTAGATACTAAAAAGACCACAGGAGTTGGTATAGATTTAGAAGCAAAAGCCCAAATAGGACCTAATGTAACAGATGAAAATGGCTTAAAACAAGGTCTTTGGCGAAAAATTTATCCCAATGGTGAAATTGCCTATGAAGCTAGGTTTAAAGATGATATTCCCGAAGGAACGATTAGGCGTTACCACGAAAATGGAAAATTGCAAGCAGAACTTGCTTATAATCAGGCAGGTGTAGATTATGCGCAAGCTACAATTTATTCTGCCGAAGGGCTTCTTGTAGCAGAAGGATTTTACCGAGGAACTAAAAAAGATAGTACTTGGAAATATTATTCGAGTGATAGAAACTTGGCTGAGGCTGAGGCTACTGAAAAGAAGTTGAGTGTAACTAGCGGTAAATTACATTATTTAATTTCGGAAGAAAATTTTAAAGATGGCATTAAAAATGGGCGCGATGTAAAGTATTTTCCTAGCGGAAATATGTCGCAGCTTGTTACTTGGAAAATGGGTATTTTGCATGGTCCATCGAAAGAATTTTTTACAAACGGAAAGGTAAAAGTGGAATTTTATAACAGAGAAGATAAACGAACAGGTGTTTATAATCAGTACTTTACAAGTGGACGACCTGAAATTATTGGTTATTATTTAGCTGGGCACAAGCATGGAAAATGGGTGTATTATACTTCAACTGGTGAAGTTGAAAATGAAACTTATTATTTATATGGTGTGGCAAAAAATCAAGATGACTTTGATGAAAAAGAAACGAATTTGTTGAAAGAATTTGAAAAAAATAAAGGGCAGTTAGATGACCCTGAGAATTACAGAAATGACCCTGATGCTTTTTTGAGAAAGTTTTAATTTTTTATAGCTAATTTATTTAATTATATATTATATGCAGAAAATTGTAATATTAATAGCTCTATTTTTTTATTTGGGGCAAACTTTTGCACAAAAAGATGTTTATTTTCGCGACGACTTTAAAGACAATACTTTTAAATGGAATTACGATCCTAATCGAGAATTAACTATATATATTGAGGATAGTTGTTTGATTATAAGTAATATAAGTTCGATTCATAAACCAGTGCGGTATGTTCGTAACTTGTTTTTGTGCAATGATAGCGATTTTGTTATTGAAACAAAATTTCGATTTTTTGATGTTCAAGACGAGAGTTTAGCTGCTTTGATTTGGCATAGCAAAGATAATGCAAACGGTTTTTATTTCGAAATTAAAAATACAGGAAATGTGCATATTTGGGGTAATAAAATGAATAAAAATGCCGATTTTTTGCCACCAACTCAATTTCCTTCTTTTTCTGGAACGGATTGGCTGACTCTGAAAATAAAGAAAACGGGGCAAACTCAAGATTTTTATGTTAATAATATTTTGGTTTTTACTTCGCCGTATAGAGGTCTGTTAGGTTCAGAATTGGGTTTTGCTGTAGGAAAATATACTAATATTCTCGTAGATTATATTCAAGTAGAACATGCGCCTATCAAGGAGACAAATCCAAAAATAGCTGAAAAATTAAGTGATGATGATTTATATTGGATTATAAAAGAAGAAAAATATAAGGAACAAATTACCATCTTGGGAAAAATTTATGACATGAACACGGGTGGAATAATTAGAAATGCTGACGTCTCTATATTTGATACTCTTGATAATCAATTAAATAACTTAAAATCGGATACCGAAGGTAATTTTTTGATTCAGACCAAATTCACTGAGCGAATTAACTTAAAAGTAAGGCAAGATGGATATTTAATGAATGCTAAGGAATTTTATTTTTCGGTAAATGACGAAAGCTTTGAACGAAGGTACGATTTTCAATTGCAACGAATTGAGGTAGGGAAGGTATTTGCCCTAAAAAATGTACTTTTTGAGCAAGGAAATTCAGAATTATTGCCGGAATCTTATGTTGAACTCAATAAATTGGTTGATATGATGAAAGATAACCCAAAATTAGAAATTGAATTGGGTGGACATACAGATAATAGTGGAACAGTAGAAAAAAACCTTCGTTTGTCTGAGGATAGAGTGGAAGTTGTTAAAAACTATTTAGTGAAGAAAGGTATTCACGCTTCGCGAGTTGTTGGAAAAGGCTATGGTGGTGATTTTCCGATTGCTAGCAATAATAGCGATCTTACCCGACGGTTAAATAGGAGAGTAGAATTTAAGATAACAAAAATGTAATTCATTATAATTAAGATTTGATATGTATAAATTTATAGCAACTTTTTTGTTTTTAATAATTTATTTTTATAGCTTTTCGCAAGAAAATATTTATTTGCGTGATGATTTTACATCGAATAGGTTCAAATGGAATTTGCAGGAAACCAATGATTTAATTACAAAAATAGAGAATGGAAATTTGTTGATTGTGAACAAAACCAAGGAATCAAAATCTGTTCGTTTTGTCCAAGATATGTTTATGTATAACGATAGTGATTTTTTTATTGAAACAAGGATAGAGTTACAATCTACTGAAAAAGAACAATATGGAGGTCTAATTTGGCACAGTCTAGATGAAAATAATGGTTTTTACTTTGAAGTTTCAAACAAAGGCAAAGCTAGAGTTTGGGCAAATAGAGAGGGAGGTGTTTTTAATTTATTATACTGGACTGAATTTCAAGAGCTTATTGGAAATAAAACGTTTGTATTAAAAATAGATAGGAAAGGCAACTTTATGAATCTTTATGTGAATGATGTTTTGGTTTATCCTTCAAAATATAGGGGCTTATTTGCTTATCAAATAGGCTTTATAGCTGGTAGTGAAACTAGCTTATCTGTTGATTATTTGTTGGTTAAGCACCCAAAAGTAGATATTTCGGATAAAAAAATAGCTGATAGAATAAACAAAAAAGATTTGTATTGGATTTTGAATGAAGAGATGACCTTTAAGGCTAAAATTGTAGGTGATGTTCGCAATGAATTTACAAATGAGATAGTTGAAAATGTAAGTGTTAATTTAGTTGATTCTGATGGGAATTTGATTGATATTGAAAATAAAAATACAAAGCATGGTTTTTTTGAATTTGATGTAGCTGAAAAAAAACAATTTTTTTTGAAGATTCGTGCTAAAAATTATATAACTCAATCTCTTTTGATTGATATGAATATAGATGAAAATTTTGTAGAAATTACCAAAAATATTCTTTTGAGTCCTGTTGAATTAGGAAAAATAATACAGCTCGAAAATGTTCTTTTTGAGCGGGGACAGGATGTTTTATTGCAAAGTTCGTATAAAGAGTTGGATAAATTGGTAGAATTTATGACGGAAAACCCAAAAATTGAGATAGAATTGAGTGGACATACCGATAATTCTGGAAATGCAGCCTTGAATTTGGAACTTTCGGAAAAAAGGGTGTTAAAAGTGAAACAATACTTGGTTGAAAAAGGAATTGTGGAGG
>JFJP01034009.1_pt1 | contig 42265 bp, 37 predicted proteins | sample 431651 | NCBI WGS metagenome assembly JFJP01 (sample SAMN02602958, study PRJNA72255) | Microbial mat metagenome, whole genome shotgun sequencing project. | biome: fresh water; feature: sink hole; material: water; isolation source: purple microbial (photo- and chemosynthetic) mats found in...
ATCAGACAGACCTGGGAGCCAAAGATCGCCAAAAAGGACAGATAGAGGAACCGGCGGGGAGGCCTTTTATCGAGCTGGCCCCGAAACAGCAGCCGTAAAACAATCGAGACCGCCGAAAAGGGGATGAGAAACGCACTGAGGTTGGCCTCGCCGAGGGTGCTTTGGGTTTGGTGGGGCAGAAAGGACGCCATAGCCGAGTAGTAAATACCGAAGGCAAAGGCAAGGATCAGCAGCCACCGCATATCGGGCCTGGTCACCACTTCATGGAAGGCTTGAGGCTCATTATGGGGCGGACGGACGGGCTCCTTGATGGTCAAAGTCCAGAAGAAGGCCAAGAGGGCAAAGCTTGCCGCCTGAAGGAACAGACCCTGTCCCCCGAAGGTCCGCAGGACGGCCTCACCGATCAGAGAGGACACCGGGTTGGTGAGCATGCCGCCGATGCTGAAAACCGCCAGGCTGCCGGCCCGCTGGAGCCTAGGAGTTTGAAGACCATCAACAGAACCAGGGAGTCGGCAAACACCCACGAGAGAATCGAAGCCCCCATCAAGAACACCAGACCCCAACGTAGGGCCAGCACCCTGGGCAACTTGACCAGCGGTCTGCCGAAAAAGACCACCACTGCGACAATCAGAAGAATTCCCAGAATGTTGTAGAAACCGACAAACGTCTGACTGGCCCCCAGGGTTGTCAGGTAGGCTGGGATCAGCGAAGTGGAGCCCACAGCGCACCAGATCTCGGCCTCATTCTTTGGGTTGGCTCGACCCCAAAATGGACTGAATGAGATGATCCTTGGACCGCCACTTGGGGTCGGCCTTGCAGCGCAAGTCGAGGTGGATGCGCTGGGTAAAGATTTTCCCCAGCTCTTTTTGCGCTGCCTGGCGGATCTCTTTGATCTTCTCACCACCCCGTCCGACCACAATACCGACCTGACTTTCCCGTTCGACAATCAGAAACACCCGCAGCCAGAGGGTGGGAACCGGTTTGGCACTCTCGGCCGGCGGCGCGTCCCGCAGTTCCCGGTCGGCCACCTCAACGTACAAAGCATGTGGAATTTCGTCGCTGAGCCGGTTGATGGCCTGTTCCCGCACAATTTCGGCAATCCGGAAGCTCGGGTCCTGGTCGGTGTAGAAATCTTCAGGATAGAAAGCCTGGCCTTCCTCCGCATTGGCAAAGATCGCATCAAAAAAAGCCTCCAGGCCCGTTTCCTGCAATGCTGAAATGCGTACCACTGCCTTGGGACTGAGCTTTTCCCTTACCCAGGCTTCGAGCTCGTCGGCGTAATTGGGCTTCAACTCGGTTTTGTTGAGAGCGACGACCAACGGTTTGCGCAGAGTCACCAGACGCGCCATCAGCCCCTCTTCCTCCGCCCCGGCCTTGCGGCTGGCATCGATCAGATACACCGCCACATCGGCATCGCTGAGAGACTTGGTGACATTGTCCATCATCGACTTGTTGAACTTTTTTTCACTCATATGGAACCCGGGGGTGTCCAAAAAGACAACCTGTCCCTGGGGCCGGTTGACAATGCCCCGCACCTGGTTGCGGGTGGTTTGCGGAATGGGACTGACGATGCTGACTTTATGGCCGCAGAGGGCATTGAGCAAGGTGGACTTGCCCGAGGAGGGGCGGCCGACAATGGCCGCAAAGGCGGATTTCATTCCTTTTTCTATCATAGAAAAGGAGTTAGGGGGAAGAGGGACCTCAGATTGTCCCCTCAGATTACCGCCGTTTGTCAGCTCGGAGGATGGCATAATGAACCCGCGCCGCCAGTCCCCGTACCCGTTTCTCGATCAGGTCGAGGTCTGCCTCTGTGGGTTTTCCTTTGAACTCAACGGGAGACACAAAGCTCCACCCGGCTTTGTGCCGACGTACAATTTCATCGAGTTCAGTCTGGGCACCACCCGACCAGCCATAGCTGCCCAAGCGGAAGACGTGACGGTTGAGAACCTTTTTTTTCGCCAGCTCTTCTACCACGGCGGCCATGGGAGGAAACATCTTGTACTCATAGGTCGGCATGGCCAGCACGATGCCCGTACTGGTCCAGCAGGCGGCCAGAATGCTGCCGATGTCGTCACGGGGAACTTGAAATTCCCGCCACCGAAGACCCGATTCTTTCAGGGTTTTAATGACTGTGGGTATAGCCGAGGCTGTGTTGCCGTACATCGAACCCCAGATAACTGTGACCTCGGCCTTGGCTGGGCCCTTCTGATAGCTCACATAACGCTTGTAATCAGCGACAATCCTGCCGGGATTTTTGCGCCACACGATTCCATGCGCCGGGGCGATGATTTTCACCTTGTCACCCAGGAGCTTCTCGACTTTTTCGATGGCCTTGGCCGTGGGCTGGCTGAAGGCCGCTACGATATTGGAATAGTACCGGACAGCCTCCCGTTCGAAAAATTTAAACTGGTCGGGGGTCAGCTCGTCGTCATAAGGGGCACCCTCGATTGCTCCGAAGCTGCCGAAGGCGTCGCAGGGCATCAGCGTGCCCGTTTTCGTATCAAATGTGGCGATGGTTTCGGGCCAGTGCACATTGGGAATTTCGGTAAAAGCCAACACATGGCCTTGACCCAAGTCGAGGGTGTCACCGTCTCCCACCACCCGGATCTTCTGGTTTCCCAAGCGGAAAAACGCCTCAAGCAGGGGGACCGCTTTGGCACTGGTCACGATGGTGAACTCGGGGCGCAAAGCCCGAAAAGCCTCCAGCCACCCCGAATGATCGGGTTCCATATGGTTGATGACAACGTAGTCTATCTCTTCAACTTGGATATTCAATTTAGACAGTAGAGCCAACAGCGTTTCGGGAACGCCGTCCCAACCGCAGAAGCCGTCGACGATGGCAACTTTGTCGCCCTTGACGATGTAGGAACTGAGACTCACTCCGTTGGGAATCGGCCAAAGACCTTCGAAGAGGATATCTCTGACGTTGGTGCTTAGGCGGAAGATGCCGGGGGTCACGGTGGTAGCGTTCATGGAAATGCCTCAGATTTAAATATATAAAAAAATATCCTAGCGGGCAAGGAATCCGGAGTATTATCGTTCGTCCCGAACTTGCAGCAGGTGTGACTTTCCCTTTCCTGTGAAAATCAGTATCCTTGGTGCCATGTTCCACTACGAAGACGAAACCGAAGAAGAAGAAAAGAAAGACGACGCGAGGGCTCCAGGGCCTGACGCTTCGGAGAAATTCCTGAAAACCCGGACCATCCTGCTTTCGGGTGAGGTCAACAAAGCCCTCGCCGAGCGTGTGATCCGCCAGCTTCTGCTGCTGGAAGCCGAGTCGGCGGACCCGATCAAGGTGATGATAGACAGCCCCGGTGGCGACGTCAACGCGGGTTATGCCATTTTTGACATGATCCGTTTTGTCAACGCACCGGTGTACACCGTTGGTATGGGATTGGTGGCCTCGGCGGGGGCTCTCATTCTTTTGGCAGCGCCCAAGGAACGCCGGATTGGCCTGCCGAACAGCCAGTACCTGATCCATCAGCCCCTTTCGGGCATGCGCGGCGTGGCCACCGAAATTGAGATCCACGCCAAGGAAATGGAAAAACTGCGCATCAAGCTCAATCAGCTGATCGCCGATGAAACCGGTCAGTCCATGGAACGGGTGGAAACGGATACCGACAGGGACTACTGGCTCGATGCCCCTGAAGCGGTGATGTACGGCCTTTTGAACCGCGTCGTCGTCAAGCGTGCCGACCTCGGGGTCTGATTTGCTGCCCGTCTACCACGGAAAAGTCCGGGACGTGATCGATGCTGGTGATCATTTGATTATGATCACCAGTGACCGGATTTCTGCGTTTGACCGGCCGTTGGGAACCATTTCTGGAAAGGGGGAAATTCTCAACCAGCTGGCTCTCTACTGGTTCGAGGAGACCTCCGACCTCGTTGAAAACCACATCCTCGAGTCGCTGGGACCCCGGTCCACGGCGGTGAACAAAGCCGAGATGGTGCCTGTCGAGGTGGTGGTCCGTGGGTATCTGACCGGGTCCTCCTGGAGGGAATACGCTGCAGGACGCCAGGTGCCCGGCTTGACGGTCCCCAGCGGCATGCGGGCCCATCAGAAGCTTGCCGCTCCGCAAATCACTCCGACTACCAAGGCTCCCGTGGGAGAGCACGATGAACCCATCGACCGCGATGGCATCCTCACCCGCGGACTGTGCTCTTCGGAGCTTTGGGCGAACATTGAAAAGACGGCTTTGAAGGTGTTTGCCCGGGGGCAGGAACTCTTGGCCGACCGGGGCTTGATCCTCGTCGACACCAAATACGAGTTTGGCCTTGTCGAAGGTCGGCTGGTCCTTTGTGACGAAATCCACACCCCCGACTGCAGCCGGTTCTGGTTTGCCGACGACTATGAGGCGGCCTTTGCCGAAGGCCGCGAGCCGAAGAAACTGGACAAGGAATACCTTCGCAACTGGCTGAGCGCCCAGGGTTTCTCCGGTCATGGCGAAGTTCCCCCAATTCCGGCCGAAGTCTTTGAAGAGACCAGAAAACGGTATGTCGAGGCCTTTGAAAGGATCACTGCACGAAAATTCACCTTTTCCGGCCTGGATTTTGAAGCAGAAACCCGCCAGATCCTGTCTACGCTGAACGGATGACCCTGGGCCAGACCCCGGTTCGTCCGGAGGTCTGTTGTGATTTTCCGCATCCTTCTTCTCGGTGCCGTTGCAGCCGGATTGTTTTCTTGTTCCCTTGTCCCCGACCCCCGTCCTTCCACCCAGCTGGTCCTGGCGACTTGGAATGTTCAGAACCTGTTTGACGAGGTGGATGACGGAGGGGAGTACCCGGAATTCGACCCCGGTCGCGGTTGGACCCGGGCACAGTTCTGGCAGAGGTGTCTTTCTCTGTCACGGGTGATCCGGACCCTGGGCGAAAAAGGGCCGGACATCCTGGTGCTGGAAGAACTTGAGGGATCCCACGCACTGGAAGTTCTGAACAAACGTTTCCTCTCCGACCTCGGGTACAGCCATTCTTTTGTTGCACCCGATTCCATTCCCGGTGTCAAAACGGGAATTTTAAGCCGTTTTCCCCTTGTCCGGACGGGGTTGCACTTTCCTTCCGGTGGAGACACTGAGGAATTGCGTCCCCTGGTAGAGGCAGAATTCGATCTGGGCGGACGGGCGTTGGTTGTCCTCGGGAATCACTGGAAAAGCCGGATTCCCACACCCCGTGCGACCGAAAAATTCCGTCTGGAGTCCGCCCAGATGCTGCGGGGCAGGCTGACCGCACTGGATAACCGCGCGGACCGTCCCTTGGTAATCGCCCTGGGGGACTTCAACACTTCGCTGGAGTTATCCAAGGTTTGGGAGGACCGTGCCCTGCTTTCTGGAACCTCGGAACCGAACCCCGATTCGGGACTGGTTGTTTTTACATCCCGCTTTTCTGCCGAGAAAACCGAGCGGGCAGGGGCGGTTTGGGAACCCTGGACAACGGTGAGCGAACCTAAGGGGAGCTATCTCTACCAGGGCGGTTGGGACAGGTTGGACCACATCTTCATCACTTTGGCAAGCCTGAGGCTGGCCGACTGGCAATTTGCTTCTTTTCAAGCCGACGCCTATGCACCCGAGCCTCAGGCTTATGGTCCCCGCACTCCTGATGGAGTCTCTGACCATTTTCCGCTCGTGATGACCCTTGTACGCAAACAACCCTGAGTCGGGTTGAGCTTTTGTCCCTTTTCCTTTACAAAAAAGGAATGACTTACCAAAGCGTCGATGAGTACCTGGTCGATTTGGAGAAGCGCGCGACTCTTCCCCAAGGGTTCAGGACTGCCACCGTGGACCTTACTTTCCGACCTCTTGAGCGGCCAGTGCCCCTGCCTCTGCCAATGCGGCTCAACCTGTTGGTGCTTGATGAGCCGACGGCGGCATTTACGGGGGTGTTTACCCGCAATGCTTTTCCTGGTGCACCCGTGGTCCTGGGTCGTGAACTTCTGAGTGAGCCCCTGTCCCGTGGAGTTTTGATCAACAACAAAATCGCTAATGTCGGCGGTCCTACGGCACTCGAAGATGCCAAAGCTCTGCAGAATGCCGCCTCGGCTCTTGTCGGCTGTCCTGCCGGTCAGTTGTTTGTCGCCAGCACCGGTATTATTGGCTGGTCCTTGCCTGTCGCTGACATGAAGAAGGCTTTGCCGACCCTCTCTGAAGCTTTGCAAAGCACGTCTGCGCTTCCCTTGGCCAAGGGTATCATGACTACCGATTCCTTCCCCAAGGTACGGTCAAAAAACCTCTTTGGCGGACGGATTGTTGCCGTGGCCAAAGGCGCTGGGATGATTGAGCCCAACCTCGCCACCATGCTGGTGTATATTATGACCGACCTTGAAGTCAGCCGGGGGGCTCTGCGTGACCTTTTGCCCCGGGTGGTCGCCCAGAGTTTCAATGCCATCAGCATTGACAGCGACCAGTCGACCAGCGACATGGTTCTGGCCTTTTCGTCCCAGCAGGTGCCTTGTCCCGATCCTTCTGCTTTTGAAAAAGCGCTCACGGAAGTGTGCCGTGATCTGGCTCAGGATATTGTCCGTAACGGAGAGGGAACCGCCCATGTGATCGAGGTGCGGGTATCGGGGGCTTTGGACGAAGCTTCCGCCCGGCTGGCGGCCAAGGCTGTGGTCAACTCACCCTTGGTGAAAACAGCCGTTTTCGGCAACGATCCCAATGTCGGCCGCATTCTCGCCAGTGTCGGAGACGCTTTCGGGAATGCCGGTGTTCCGCTGAATTCCAAAACTCTCCGCTTGAAGATAGCTGGGATCACGGTGTTTGAAGCGGGCGCCTTCCGGCTCACTCCCGAAGTCGAGGTTCAGCTCTCTGATGCCTACCTGGCTGCCTCGCAACCTGAAAAGAAAGAAGGGTTTCCCCGTCACGAAGAGAACGTTGTGTTGTCTCTCGAGTTGGGTCAGGGCATGGCAGGGGCTGTCGTCTGGGGCAGTGACCTCTCGTACGAATATGTCCGCGAAAATGCCGATTACCGCAGTTAGCAGAGAGGAGCGACCATGGAACAGACCCGAGAAAAAAGCATACAAGATTCCCTCAACCTGATTCAGCTGGCCAAACGTGAAATGGGAAAGCGTATCATCGGTCAAGATGCCCTGGTGGATTCGCTTCTTCGCGGGATAGCCGGTGGCGGGCATATCCTCCTTGAGGGAGTTCCCGGCCTTGCCAAAACCCTGGCTGTGAAAACCTTATCCGAAGTGATGGGACTGGATTTCAAGCGAATCCAGTTCACACCTGATCTTCTTCCCGCTGACCTGGTGGGAACCATGGTTTATCGTCAGCAGACAGGGGAATTTGTTCCCAGAAAAGGTCCGGTTTTTTCCAATTTTATCCTCGCCGATGAAATCAACCGGGCCCCTGCCAAGGTTCAGTCAGCCTTGCTGGAAGCCATGGCCGAGCAGCAGGTGACCATTGGGGAGCATACTTTCGCCTTGCCTGATCCCTTTTTCGTGCTGGCCACTCAGAACCCAATCGAACAGGAGGGCACCTACTCCCTGCCCGAAAGTCAATTGGACCGGTTCATGATGAAACTGATTGTCAATTACCCATCACCCGAAGAAGAGCTCCATATTCTCAAGGTGATCGCCAGCGAAAAGGAAGCCCTGCCGCCTTTGCTGAGGGTTTTGGATGTTGCCTCCCTCAAAAAACTGAAGACAGCGGTCAATTCGGTGCGGGTCGATGAGCGAATTGAGACCTACATTGTCAGCATTGTCAGCGCTACCCGTGAGAAAGACCGCAAGAATTACGGCTTCACCCGGTTCATTGATTATGGCGCCAGCCCGCGGGCTTCCATCGCCCTGTACCGCCTGGCTCGTGTGAAGGCGTTGTTTGAGGGGCGGGGATTTGTTCTCCCCGAAGATGTGAAGTCGGTGGCTTTCGAGGTTCTCAGGCATCGGATTGTGCTGAGTTATGAGGCTGAAGCCGAGGAAATGAACGCCGACGACGTTATCCGCATTCTACTTTCGGCCGTCACCATTCCCTGACATGTTTGATTTCCAGGATTTCTACACACGAATCCGTCAACTCAAACTCCACTCCTCCCAGCTGGTCGAGGGCCTCTACGCTGGAAACTACCGATCGGTGTTTCGTGGGCCAGGGCTCGAATTTGACGAAGTGAGAGAGTATGACCCGCAGGACGATGCGCGTTTCATTGACTGGAACGTTTCAAGCCGTCTGGGAGTTCCTTATACTAAGAAGTTCCGTGAAGAACGGGAATTAAGCCTCCATATTGTCGCCGATATTTCTCCTTCGATGGATTCGGGTTCCGGGCGTTACAACAAACGGGAAATTCTCAACAGCCTATTTGCCAATCTGGCTTTTTCCGCCGTTTCGACCGAAGACCGGGTCGGAGCTGTTTTTTTCAGTGACCGCATAGAACGTTGGGTTTCACCCCGCAAAGGCAAGACTCATGCCCTCAGCCTGGTTCAGGATTGCTTTATGGCAGAGGCTCAGGGGAGGGGATCGCACTTGGGCATGGCACTGCGAACCGCTCATGAGTCGATGAAACGGCGCGGAGTTATCATTATTCTTTCGGATTTCAAGACCGGTCAGTTCTGGAAGGAACTATCGTTGGTCTCAAAGCACCACGATGTGATTGCAATCCGAATTCATGACCCCATCGACACCGAGTTTCCGGAAGGCGGGCTGATCGAGCTCATTGATCCGGAAACGGATCAAGTGGTTCTCGGATTTGGCAATAGCAAGACCTTCCGACGGGAGTACCACGATTTTTGGACGCTTCAGCGCCTACATTGGAAGCGCGAATGTGCCAGGAGGGGTGTTCCCATCCTCGAGGTCTCCACTTCCGACGATCCGGCGGCAAAGCTGGCCTTCTTCTTCAACCGAAGGGGAGGGCGACGGTGAGGGTAGTCCTTTTTCTTATACTGGCAGCAGCGACTCCCCTCTGGGCTGATGACGCCTCCAACTTTGTCACCGAGACCATTTTCGTGCCCTCGGTGTCGTATGTCGGTGATCTGGTTGAAGCAAGGCTTACCCTTCTGCTCCCAGAGGGAGCGGTTCTCTTGCCGCCTCTCAGTCTGCCCTCCCAGACCTGGGTTTTGATACGGGATGTCCAGGTCCGCCATGATCCTCCCTTTGAAAGAGTGACCATCAAATACATTCCCTTTGCCCCTGGAGTGAAGACCCTTCCGTCCCTGGTGATGGGTGATATCACCCTCGACGGTGTCAAGATTTCGACGAACAGCCTGCTGGGAAAAGAGTCAGCTTCTGAGTTGCAACCTCCCCGGGAACAGCTGCTGCTGCCCCATACCGAGTTGGTCATTTTTCTGGCGTTCTTGTTCCTGATTGTCCTTCCGCTGGCAATTTGGCGCTTCTCGCGGCCTCTGATCATGCTCTTTCGAGCGCTTTGGAAGCGTTCGGACCGACATCGGGCCTGGCGTCAGCTCAATAAAGACCTGCGCAAGTTGCAATCCAAGGCCCTTTCACTTAAGGGGCCGGAATTCTACACACAATTCAGTCTGCTGGCCCGGACCTACCTGGGGGGACGGTTTGACCGTGATTTTACCACCTTGACTGCTTCGGAGGTCCGGGTGCTTCTTCAGCCGTTGCCCCCTGCCTGGACGGCGGCTTGGGTACGGCTGATCTATCGTGCGGATGTTGTCCGCTTCGATGCTCAGGAACCTCCGGAACAGGAGAAGTTCGCCGATCTGGAGGCTCTGCGCCGTGAAGCAGGCCATCTTGAAGGAAAGGAGGCTCCCCATGTTGACCTTTGAGGAGCCGCTCTACTTTCTTCTGATGCTGGTTGTTCCGGTGCTGGTGTTTTTGAAATACCACTGGAGGGGCCGGGGTGGCCGGCTGCCCTTCCCCTTGGGGTTGTGGCAGGGGCGGAGGTTTCGGCCTGGCATTGCCGGCATGCGTGTGATCATGTTCACCTCCAATGGAGCTTTGTGGCTGACGTTTCTGTTTCTGATCACAGCCCTGGCCGGGCCGACACTGACCCGCCAGGAAAAAGTTTACCTGAGTGCCGGAACCGATATCCTGATTGTCCTGGACGAGTCGCCCAGCATGGCTGCCAGGGACTTCCCCCCCGACAACCGTTTCAGTGCCGCAAAAGACGTGATCCGACGCTTTGTCCGGGGCCGTCAAAACGATCAGATCGGATTGGTCAGCTTCGGCCGTGACGCCGCTTTGAGAGTGCCTCTCACCCTCGATTATGACTATCTACTCGACCGCCTCGACGCCCTCCAGGTGATGAGCCTTGGCGATGGCACGGCCCTCGGAATGGGGTTGGCTCTCGCTGCCCTGCATCTGCAGAATTCTGACGCCTCACAGAAAGTCATTATTGCCCTCACCGACGGTGTTAACAATTCCGGCGAGATTCAGCCGTCCACAGCCGTCGAACTGATCCGCTCCCTCAGTGTCCCCCTCTACCTGATCGGTATCGGTACCAACGCACAGGTTCCTCTGGAGCTCACGGATCCAAAGACAGGAATGGCCTATTCCGGATCTCTCGAGGGGGGCTTCAACGAAGAGTTTCTTCAGGGGTTAGCCGTTCCTCCCCTTGGTGCCTATTTTCCGGCAGGCTCTTCCGGCAGTTTGGAGTCGATCTTTCTGGCGATTGACTCCCGGGAAAGCACCACGAAGCGTGTGAAACTCGAGGTTCACAATGAACCGCTGTTCCCGGCGTTTCTGGTTGCCGCCATGATCAGCCTTTCGTTCTTCTTTGTTCTTCGCAAACTCGTCCTCAAGGAGATTTTGTGAGTTTTTCCAATCCCGAGGTGTTCTGGACTTTGCTGCTTCTCCTACCAGCCGGACTGCTTCTCTATGCCTCCTACCTGCAAGGGAAGCAGGAACTTCAGCGCATTGGCGGAGCTTGGAGGGGCCCGAGACTTCACTCCGTCTATCGCCTCAAAGGGTTTTTTTCGGGGCTGCTCCTGATGCTGACCTTTCTTTTGCTGATTCTGGCATGGTCGGGTCCATCCTGGGGAATGTCGCCGGTGGAAGAACCTCAGAACGGCCTCGATATCGCCTTGGCCGTCGATGTTTCGAGGAGCATGACCGCCACCGATATCCAGCCTTCCCGCATTGACCAGGCCCGGGAAGTGGTGCGGGCTTTGGTGGCGGCCTTTCCCAACGCACGATTCTCGCTGGTCGTTTTTGAAGGTGTCGGGGTCACTTTGACTCCCTTAACCCCGGACCAAGCGGTGCTGGACCGCTGGCTCGATGAGCTGGGACCACACTTGACAACGTCCCCAGGATCCAATTTAGCTTCCGGTCTGGAGGAGGCCTTGAGGACGGTGGGGTTCTCGTCGTTGCACCACCGGGTGGTGGTTGTCCTTTCCGATGGCGAGACAAGGGAAGGAAATTTACTTGAGACGGCGCGTAAGGCAGCCGGCCTGGGCATCGAGGTTTTTACCCTCGGCTTTGGTACCCCTGAAGGGGGCCGTATCCCCGACCGGGACAGCTTTCTCAAGGATGATTTTGGTTTTCCAGTTCAAACAAAACGGGATGACAGAAATCTTCAGCTGCTTTCCTCTGAAACCGGGGGAAAGTTCTTTGTGGGAACCGATCGAGCCAGCCAACGGGAACTCCAGGACCTGTTGTCCAACCTGGGCAACCCCGCATCCCGTGGTGGTGTGACTCTTGAAACAGTCCCTCGGTACCGAGTCTTTCTCTTCTTGGCACTGCTGACCCTGTCAGGATTCCTTTTAGTCCGGATTGTTCCGTGGCGGGGAGTCTTTTGATGAAGAGGTGTCGCTGGCTGCCGGTTCTTTCTGTGTTGCTTGTATTGTCCCTCGGTTCTTGCAGTGAATGGAGAACCGGTTGGGTTATTGTGGAGGGAAACGGAGCTTTTCAACGCGGTGAATTTCAAAAAGCCAGCCTCAGCTATCTGGGTTCGGAAGCTTTTGGCAGTTCAGCCGATGTGGTGAACTACAATCTTGGTAACGTCTATAACGCGCTGGGTGAGACAAACACCGCCCTGGCTGTCTGGAGTCGGATTGTCCAGCCTGGTTTCGAGGAGCTGGCCTATAGGCTTGCGTTCAACAAAGGCTACCTGCTCTATCAGCGGGGTCAGTATGAAGAGGCCTGCCAGGAATTCCGGACGGCGCTGCTGATGAAACCTTCGAGCCTCGACGCCAAGCGAAACCTGGAAATTTGCCTGCTTAAGACTCAGAGTTTCGGAACCTCTTTACCGGCCAGGAGCCGGCCAGCAGAACGAACCGACCCGGGAGAGACGCAGAAGGCGCTTCTGGACTATATCAACCGCTTGGAGGGAACCCGATGGAAGGCCAACAATCAGCCCGATTCTACCGTCACGTCCTCTTCGGACTGGTGATTCTGTGTTTTGGTGGTGCCGCCTTTGCGGCTCCGCCACCAGAAGCGCGGATTTTGCTGAACACCGACCGGTTTGTGGTCGGCAGCAAATGGACTCTCGATATTCTGGTCGATACCCCGGAGCCTCTTACCGTCAGGGTTCCCGTCCCTGTCCTACCCCCGGCATTGGCTCTTTCCGAAGGTCCCTATATCCGCGAGACATCCTGGGAAAAGGTGGCCGGTACCCTCAGTCGGGCTACCAAGGTCAGTCTCACGCTCAAAACACTCCAACCTGGCATTGTGGAGGTGGGCCCGTTCGAAGTCAGAGTAGGGAACACTGTCCAAAGTTTACCTCCCGTTACGGTGTACCTTCTGGCTGCCGATGAGGCTAAACGACGGTTTCCCGTTGAACTGCGCTGGGTTAAGCCTGAAGGAGTCTTCTATGAAGGGCAGGCTATCCCCCTGCTGCTTCAAGCGCGCAACCTCGATACCCTTGTGCAGGCTCCCGACCTTGGTTTGGCGGCACCCCCTGGTTCCCTTTGGGAAAAAGCTGTGGGGCTAGGCGAAATCGAGATTACCAGCATCGGGGAAGATCGTCTGATGAACGTTCCTTGGGGCGGCTGGATGCTGATCGCCACCAAGGCCGGATCCCTGACTATTCCTGCCGTCCGTGCCTCGGTTGCCGGTGTCGAACGGGTCGTGCCGCCCTTAACCTTACCGATCGAATCACTGCCGCCCGAAGCCGCCGAGGGCCGTGCTGTCGGAGCTTTTACCTATTCCATCGAGGCGAAACAGGGTGAAGCGGCTCAAGGCGGCCAGCTGGTGGTTGTCCAGGAATTGTCGGGCCGAGGAAACTTCCCGTACCTGCGTTTGCCCGAAGTTGTCGTCCCTGGTTTGACGCTGATGTCGCGGCAGGAAGGAACCCGGTACCGCGCGGCTCGTGGCGGTTATGAAGGCAGCCTGTTGGTCACCTGGCGTTTTGCTTCGGAGGGACCCGGTACCATTTCTTTGGAGCTTCCCGGTTTCAAGGCTTTTCAGCCCTCCACCGGCCGGGTTGAATCCTGGGATCCCAGAGTTGTCAGGGTCACTCTGGACAACTTTGCCGAACCCGCAGCTCAGACCGTTCCTGAGGCCCAGATACTGAACTGGGCCGAGGTGCAATCGGTTCGACCCTGGGGATTGACTCAAAACGGCTGGTCGATCCTGCTCCTTCTTCCCGGGCCTGTTTTTCTGGCAGCTACGTTTCTCTTTCGGGGACGCAACAAAGGACTTCTGGTGCTGACGGTCGTGGGGGTTACTCTTTTTTCTGCCTCCGAATCGGCTCCGGCCGGGTTCGAGGCGGCTCTGAAGGCTCAGGGCTACGAGGCTGCCGAAGCCTGGGGAACCCTGGCGGCCGCTCATCCCGATGAACCTGGGCTCTGGTACAACAAGGCTTTGGTCTGTCAGGATGCGGGAAGAACTGCCGAGGCCGTACATGCGTTTCTGATGGCCATCCGTACCGGACTGCAAGGTGATCTGGCCGCTCGCGGACTGGCTGCTCTGGAAGAAAAAGAGCTGCTGACCAACCAGTTTCCTCCCTGGACAGGCTGGCCAACCAACCTGCTGGCCTTGAGCCTTGGTCTGGCGTTCAATCTTACCTTTCTTGCTTGGGGGCTTCAGCGGATTTTCGGTGTCGGTTTCTGGCTTCTTCCGCTGGCGGTCTTTGCCATGGGAACCGTCGCAGCAGGGTTCTTCCTCGGGGTGGCCAGTGCCGCTCAAAAGGAGTCTGATGCCGTAGTCGGATTGGCTGACGGACCGATCCGTAAGGTTCCCGGCGACCTGGCAGAAAACTGGATGACCCTGAAAGCTGGGACTGTGGTGCGGGTTCAAGGCCATTCCGACCAGTGGGTTTTGGTACAAACCGGCTATGGGCTCGAAGGTTGGGTTCTATCCTCCGGCCTTTTGTCCCTCGAGGCAGCACACTGATGGATTTTTCTCAAATTCTCGAAACCTGGGAAAACCGGGGAAACAGGCGCGATCAAACTCCTTTTGATAAGGACGAGGCCTCTGAGGAACCAAAGGGGCTTCCTTCTCGGGCTGAGATGGAACGGACATCCTGCGATGATGAGCTGGACCTGCACGGAATGCTTCAAGAGGAGGCGGTATCATCGCTCCGGTACTTCTTGCGGGAAAGCCGGTTACAGGGCTATCGGAAGGTTCTCGTGATTCATGGAAAAGGCTTGCACTCCGAAAACCGCCGGGGTGTGCTGAAAGAAGCTGTCCAGCAGGTCCTGCTGAAGGACAAAAACATCGCGGCGTGGGGAGAAGCAGGAAGAAAGGAAGGGGGAAGGGGAGCCAGTTGGGTGTGGCTCAGGGCTCGGTAGAGTTTCTTAGCGTTCGCGGAAAATGATGCGGCCGCGGGTCAAATCATAGGGAGACAGCTCGACCTTCACCCGATCTCCTGGAACGATGCGGATATAGTTCTTACGCATCTTGCCAGAGAGGTGGGCCAGGATGATGTGTCCGTTTTGGATCTCCACGCGGAACATAGTATTGGGGAGCGATTCACGGACAACGCCTTCCACTTCGATCGTTTCTTCTTTGTCTGCCATAGGGATTTGATTTTAGGGACTCCCGTCCCCAGTGTCAATCGACTGATCCCCTGTTGACTTGTCACGGAGTTGCCTGTATTCTAAAGTCAATCATCTCACTTGAGATAAGGATAAATAGATGAAAGCCCACACCATACTGGAGACTATCGGAAACACGCCTCACGTTCATATCAACAGACTGTTCGGAACGGTACAGGATGTTTGGATCAAACTTGAAAAACAGAATCCAGGTGGAAGCATCAAAGACCGCATTGCCCTTGCCATGCTCGAAGATGCTGAAACTCGAGGCTTTCTCAAACCCGGTACCACGATTATCGAACCAACCTCAGGCAACACGGGTATTGGTCTGGCGCTGGTTGCTGCGGTGAAGGGCTACAAGCTGATCTTGGTCATGCCCGAGTCGATGTCAATGGAACGCAGAAGGCTTATGGCGGCCTATGGCGCCAGTTTTGATCTCACACCCCGTGAAAAGGGCATGAAAGGGGCCATTGCCCGTGCCCAGGAACTCAACCAGCAGATACCGAATTCCTGGGTCCCCCAGCAGTTTGAGAACCCTGCCAATGTCGCAGTTCATCAAAAAACCACTGCTTTGGAAATACTCAAGGACTTTCCCGAAGGAATCGACGTTTTGATCACCGGTGTTGGAACAGGCGGGCATATCACAGGTGTCGCTGAAATTTTGAAGCCGAAGTTTCCCGGCCTTAAGGTGTATGCGGTTGAGCCCGCCGCCAGTCCTGTCATTTCGGGAGGGCAGCCCAGTCCGCACCCCATACAGGGTATCGGTGCCGGTTTCATTCCTGCCAATCTGCATCAGAGCATCCTCGATGGGGTCATCACCGTCACCAAAGAGGAAGCTTTCGAGTACGCCGTCCGGGCGGCCCGTGAAGAGGGCTTGTTCGTGGGGGTTTCCACCGGAGCGTCGCTGGCTGCTGTGGCAAAGAAGCTTCCCGAAATGCGGGCCGGAGCACGGGTTTTGACCTTCAATTATGATACAGGTGAACGCTACCTTTCGGTCGACGGACTGTTCGTGTAAACAGCCCCTTGGCGCAGGCCCCCAGCTTGAGGTACCTTCGAGTTCCAGGGAGGTTCGCATGCCTGTCAAAATTCCCAGCAATCTGCCCGCCAGAGAGCTGCTCGAGAAAGAAAACATCTTTGTGATGTCGGAGCTTCGAGCCGCCCACCAAGATATCCGCCCGTTAAAAATCGCTGTCTTGAACCTGATGCCCACCAAAATACAGACGGAGACCCAAATTCTCCGTCTCTTGGGCAACACCTCGCTGCAAGTGGAAATCTCCTTGCTGCATATGGGCAGTCACGAGTCTCGCAACACTCCGGCAGAACACCTCGAGGCCTTCTATTCCACTTTTGATCAAGTGAAAGCCCGCCGCTTTGACGGGCTTGTCATAACCGGGGCCCCGGTGGAAAATCTTTCTTTCGAGGCCGTGGATTATTGGAAAGAGCTCGAAGACATTCTGAACTGGAGTTCCACCAACGTCTTTTCGACCCTTCACATCTGCTGGGGTGCGCAAGCCGGCCTGTACCACCATTACGGAGTACCAAAGTACCCACTCGAGAAGAAAATGTTTGGTATCTACCGCCATGAGATTCTTGAACCGCAGGAACAGATCGTCAGAGGCTTTGATGAAGATTTTCCAGCGCCACACAGCCGGCATACGGGAATTTTACGGGATGATGTTCTCAATGCCGGTGGGTTGCGGTTGGTCGCCGAAAGTCCCGAAGCTGGGGTCTATCTCGTCGTCAGCGAAGATGGACGCCGCATTTTTGTCACCGGTCATCCCGAGTACGACCGTCTGACACTCAAGGCCGAATACGAACGTGATAAATCGAAAGGCTTAGCCATTGAGGTTCCCAAGGATTATTTTCCTGACGACAATCCTGCGGCCAAGCCAGGGGTAACCTGGAAAAGTCATGCACACCTGCTCTACGCCAACTGGCTTAACTACTACGTCTATCAGCAGACACCCTACGATTTGAATCAATTGTCCTTCGGCGGGGACTGAAGATTTGTCACCAGTACCCGAGGCCAACCTCCAGCTGGTCATGTTTCTCTGCTATTTGACCAATCTTGGGCTTTCCGCATTGCTGGTTTGGTCCGGGCGCCCCTTTCCTGGTGCTTGGTTTTGGGTCTTTGCTCAGGGACTGATGGCCTTCGGCACTTTCTTTGATGCCCTGCCGCATGGGAGCATTGCCGCTTGGTGGCCTTCGGTGATAGGGAACTCTGCTTACGCAGCCTCCAATATTCTTTTTCTCCATTCGGTCTGGGTCTTTCGGTTTCGATCTCCTTTCCCCCGATGGCTCTACGCAATCATTGTCATTGAGTTCCTCACCTTCCTCGTAAGTCTTGAACAGCCCTATTGGATTCGTTCCTGGATTTTCTCCGCCTGGATGACCCTTGGTTCCCTCGCAGTCGGTGCTCTGTTGATCTGGTCGGTCGATAGGAACGACCGGCTTTCCCATTGGATGACGTCCTTGCCCTTTCTGATATTGGGAGGTTCTTCGCTGGTACGACTGGGCATTGTCATGCATCTTGGTCCCTCTGGTGGAATTACCGAACTAACATCCGTGAATGTCGGCTATGTCAGCGGTGCCATTCTGCTGGCCACCATCATCCTCTTTGGCTATTTCATGATGACCAGAACTCGAAGCGAGCAGATCCTCAGCCGAAAGGACAGTGAGATTGAAGTCCAGAACCAGCAGCTGATCGAATCCAACCGAGCCAAAGACCTGTTTTTTTCCATCATCGCCCACGATCTGCGGGGACCTATCAGCGGCTCGGCCCGTTACGTTCGAAAACACCTTCTGGGAAAAATGACAGGACTGGAAGCCAAGTACAAAGAGGTGGAAACTCTCGCCTCGGCCCTGGATAAAACCAACGATTTTCTCGAAAAACTGTTATGGTGGTCTCGTGCTCAGCTTCAAGACTGGGTGCCACGTCGGGTTGCAGTTGACCTTGAGCCTGTGTTCTTACAGACTCTGGCGTTGGTACAAGCCACTGCGGATTTGAAGGGAATCCAAATTGTCCTCCCTCAGCCGCCTCTTCCGTCCCCGTTGGCAGACCCCGAATCGGTGCAGCTGATCCTGGGCAACCTTCTATCTAATGCTGTCAAATTCACCCTGACTGGTAGAACCGTCCGCATCAGCACGACGGTGCAGAATGGTTTCTGTCAGATTATTGTCGAAGATGAGGGTGTGGGGATGGATGCGCCAACCTTGGAACGGCTTTTCCGCATCGAAGATAAACTGACGACCCACGGAACTTCCGGCGAGCGGGGGAGCGGTTTGGGGTTGCTGTTGTCAAAAAGCCTCGCAGAACGCAACAACGGCGGAATCACCATCGAAAGCGAGGCTTGGGTCGGTACCAGAGCGACGCTGAGTTTGCCTATGCCTGCGCAAGGAGAATCGAGTTCAGAACCTCTTTGAGATGGTTCAGTTCATACGGTTTCTGTACGTAAGCATAGGGAGCTGTACGGGTTAGGCGTTCGCCCACCTCTTTTTCGGGATAGGAAGAGATGAATACAATGGGTGTTTTGTAAAATGCACGGATCTGAGAAGCCGCATCGATGCCGTCCCGGAAGCCGTGGAGTTTGATATCCATCAGAACAACGTTGGGCTTGCTCTTGAGAAAGGTGTGAAGAACCATATCTGCATCGGCAAGGATTTCCAGGACAGTGAAGCCAAGATCCACCAAGTCTTCCTTTAGCTCCAAGGCAAGGATGGGTTCATCTTCGACGATCAGAATACGAGCAGTTGTATCCAAGCATTGCCTCTGATCAACTCTATCATGCCCCTAGGCAAGGTTCAACCTTTCCGCCGGAATAAGAGTAATCCCAACATGAACAAAAGTCCGATGGGAACGACCAAAAGGGCATTGGAAAGGCTCCAGCGGTCGGCGAGAGCACCCAGTGCCAATGGAGCAACAAGAATGGCAAGGCCGGCGGCAATCGAGGCAAAAGAGGCGATTTTGGGAGCCTGAGCCTCTGATGTTCCTATAGCGAGAGACAGAGCCAGGGGAAAGAAATTTGCCACTCCCCAGCCGCACAGAAACAAGCCGAGAAAGGCGGTGAACGGGTTCGCCAACGACCAATAGAGAGGAAAGCCAAGGCCTGTTAAGAGCACGGCCGTAAGAAGCAGCTTTTTCTCACCCCATTTTCCTGTGAGCCTGCTGGAAACCCAGCGGCTGGCAAAGGCCGCCAGCTGAAAAGTCCCTGCTCCTGCCGCTGCTAGACCAACTGAGCCCCCAGGGAGTCCCCGAAGGTATTCCGTTGCCCAGAAACCAATGCACCACTCCAAGGCCACCCCAACAAGAATCAGAATCCAGAACCGCGCAAAAGAACGGGGTAAACGCCCCGATTTTTTCTCCACTGAGTGTCGTTCGTGAGAGATCGCCTTGCTGAGAGGGCGAAAACCAAGGAACGCTGTCACAATCAGAGCCAGTAGAAACACGGGCCAGAGGGTTCTCCACCCAGTGCCGGTGACGGTCCCCAGAACCAGGACAAACGGTGCCATAGCACTGGTGAGACTTGCCGTCATGGTGGCTTCCATCAACGCCTTGCCACGATGGGGGCCAGCCAAATCTGAAACAGAAGACTGGATAGCCGCGGTGCTGACAGAACCCGCCACGGCAGCGAAAAAGATTGAAAGCAGACTGACCCAGGGATTGGGAGCCAGAACCAAGGCCGTCAGACCCACCAGAGTACCGATCTGTCCTCCCCAGAGCGCCGCTTGCAAACCCCACCGGCGGATAAAGGCCGGCCCGCCCAATCCCGCAACTATCATACCGATGGCATAGACGCTCATATGGAGCGCTGCCATGGTGTAATCGAGGTGAAACTCGGCCCGGAGAAAGGGTACAGCGGGTCCAATAGCATTTTGGAAAAAGGCGTAGAGCCCCAAAAGGGCGTAAAGCACCCAAAGTGCAGGGGTACGATTGAGGCGGGAATGGGAAGACATGACCGCTATTGTACCGAAGAGGGTATCAAAGGGAAAGGGGGGCGTTTTTTTGCCCCCCCATGCATTATTTAGCTTGGCAGAGGATAACAGCGCAGGTATTGACGATGTCGTCCACGGAGCAACCTCGGCTGAGGTCTGAAACGGGTTTGGCCATGCCCTGGATAAAAGGGCCGTAAGCGTTGGCGTTAGCCAGCCGCTGTACTAACTTGTACCCGATGTTGCCGGCTCCCAAGTCTGGGAAAATCAGAACGTTTGCTTTGCCTGCCACCTCAGACCCGGGGGCCTTTTTCTTGGCTACAGAGTCGACTAAAGCCGCATCGGCCTGCAGTTCACCGTCCACTTTCAAGGCCGGGTCCCGGGTCTTGATCAACTTGACTGCTTCGATCACCTTATCAGCGTCAGCATGGCTGGCCGAGCCCTTGGTACTGAAGCTGAGCATGGCCACCTGGGGTTCGCCGCCGATAAAACTGCGGAAGCTTTGGGCGCTGGCCAGGGCGATCTCAGCCAGTTGCTCGGCGTTGGGATCGGGTATGATGGCACAGTCGCTGAAGATCATCATGCCGTCTTGCCCCCATTTCTTGTCTTGAAGTTCCATAACGAAACAACTGGAGGCGGACTTGACGCCGGGTGCCGTTTTGATAATCTGGAAGGCGGCAGTCAAAACGTTGGCGGTACTGTTGTCGGCTCCGGCTACCATAGCATCGGCATCGCCGCGGCGGACCATCATCGAACCCCAGAACAGAACGTCCTGGATTTTGGCCTTGGCGTCTTCTTGGCTGATACCCTTGGCCTTGCGCAATTCAAAGTACTCGTCGGCATAAGCCGACAGGAGGGGACTGGTGGCCGGCTCGACAACTTTGATTCCGGCTAGACTCACGCCCAGCTCTTTGGCCTTAGCCTCAATGGTAGCAACGGGCCCTAAGAGCGTTACTTCCCGAGCGATCCCCTCGTCCACGAGTTTCCTGGCAGCGGGGATGGTACGGGGTTCGGTTCCTTCAGGGAGGACCAGCCGCCTCTGGAGGGCTTTGGCCTGCGTCTTCATCCGTTCAGTGAATGTCATGAATTTTCTCCTTTTCCAGTCCCATTTTATCACAAAGCTAGCGGCTCTGTCCTTCTTGTTTGCGTTGCCGATTTCAGGATGGGCCCGTGAAATCTCTGTCGATCCCTTCGACACAGAACAATATAGCCGCTGGTTGAAGGTCGTGCCTCTGCCAGTTCGGCAAGAAACCGGTAGAAAGGCAGAACTCTGGGAGGTTGCTGTCGAGGTGCTGGTCGATTGGACGGAACTCGCTGAGGTTGAACGTGTTGCACTGGCCGACCGGTTGAATCTTACCTGGAGACCCTTGGGGCGGACTTGGCGTGCCTGTGAACCTGGCGAAGATGCCCAGATCCGCTTTTCGTTGCATGGACCCAAGGGCGAGGGCTACCAGCTTTCAGTAAGCCCCTCAGGGGTGGCAATCGAAGCTGCCGACGCAGCCGGCCGGTACTATGCGCTGGTCACCCTGGCCCAGCTTCTTCCTCCGCTGGCCCGCTCAGTTGATGTTGTTTCAGTTGCCTGTGGTACCGTGAAAGACAACCCTGCGTACACCTGGCGTGGCTTGATGCTCGATTCCAGCCGCCATTTCCAAAGTGTTGAAACTCTGGAATCCATCCTTGAGCTAATGGCCCTTCATAAGCTGAACCGCTTTCACTGGCACCTTACCGACGATCAGGGCTGGAGGTTGGAAGTCCCTTCCTGGCCCAGATTGACCGAAGTGGGAGCCTGGCGCACCGAAGTCGACGGGTCTGTCTACGGCGGGTTCTATACTCAGGAAGACATCCGGCGGGTGGTGGATTTTGCCGCTCAGCGACAGATTGTGGTTGTCCCTGAGATTGATCTTCCTGGGCACTCCTCGGCGGCGCTGGCTGCATATCCGGAGCTCTCGGCCACAGGTCTGGGTCGTGAGGTACCCCTGGATTGGGGTGTGGCCGACGGGGTTCTTTCGATCGGCCGGAGCTCGGTAGCACGGTTTACGGCTGACGTCTTGACCACCTTGGTCGATCTGTTTCCAGGACCTTGGATCCATTGGGGAGGTGATGAGGTATACCGAACCCCGTGGATGAAAAACAAAGAGAGTCTGGCCTGGATGAAAACTGTCAAGGCTCAGACTGCCGACCAAGCTCTGGCTGCCTTCTGGGCAGATCTTGCCGCCCGGACACTTAAGGCCGGAAAAATTCCCGTGGGTTGGGACGATGTGGTGGTTGGCCCCCTGCCGGCGGGTACCGTGATCCAATGGTGGGACGATCCCAAGCGTGGTCTGGCAGCCTTGAAAAAGGGTCACCCCGTCATCGCCTCCTGGAAAGAAACCACCTACCTTGACTATCCGGAACTTGACAGCGACGGTGATAGAGCCTGGTGGATGCCGGCGCAGACCTTGGCAACGGTTGCCAAACAGCCTTTTTGGCCTCCGGGAACCGATGTCAAGGCCCGGCCCCTGATTCAGGGCCTGGAAGCAACCTTGTGGTCGGAACGGGTGACGGAAGGCAAGTGGGGCCGCAAGCTTTTTCCAAGGCTCGCGCTTGTGGCTGAGTTGGCCTGGAGGGGAACCCCCGGCGGGGTCCCTGGTTGGCCATCCCGCCTCGAAGATCACCGCATCCGCCTCGAGGCTTGGGGAGTTGGCATGCCACCCGCCCTCCGGTAGAATGGCGCCCATGAATGTGGGTGTCTACGGCCTGGGCCGTTTTGGAGCCTTTTGGGCTGACCTTCTCTCCCGTCACTTTTCCGTCACCGCATGGTCACGGAATCCCGATCGGCCTGTTCCTGAGGGCGTACGCCGGGTTTCTCTTACAGAATTGTTTGAGGCTGACGTGGTTTGGCTCTGTCCGGCCATCAGTTCAATGGAAGAGGTTCTGACAGAAATTGCGCCATTGGTGCGTCCTGATCAGGTCATTGCCGACACTTGTTCCGTCAAAATTGTTCCGGCCCGGCTCATGGAAGAAAAGCTTCCAGCCTATGCGCGGTTGCTTGCGACTCATCCGATGTTTGGTCCCGATTCCGCGAAAGCAGGACTGACGGGGCTTCCCATCGTCCTCTACGACTTGCGTGGCGCTTCCGAGCCGCTTCAATTTTGGGACCATGCCTTCTCGTCGATGGGAATGAACGTTCTTCAGATGACACCGGAAGAGCACGACAGGGCTGCCGCCTACACTCAGGGTGTGACCCATTATCTGGGACGAGTTCTCGATGATATGGGGCTGCGTTCCCACCCCATTGCCACCAAGGGCTATCAGCGTCTGTTGGACCTGGTGCAGCAAACGTGCAATGACCCGTTTCAGCTGTTTCTCGACATGCAACATTACAATCCCCACACCCCGGCCATGCGGGCTGACCTAAGGGCGTCGCTCGACAGAATTTCTGCCCGCCTTGACACCCCCGAAGGGGGCCGGTAGGATTGCTCCATGTCCGAAATTCACCGTCGGGGAATCGACGTCCGCGAGCTTGATACCGTCCTTGCCGAAGACTTCGAGTTTGAAGGCGAAATGGAGTTCTCCAAGCCCTTGATGTTGAAGGGAAAGTTTCGGGGAGAAGTTCGGGCTACCAGCGATTTTATTGTGGCGGAAGGCTCTGTGGTGGAAGCCCGGATCGAGGGCCGAGTTATCGACATCCGCGGAAAAGTCGTGGGAAACATCGAAGCCACCGAACGGATCGATCTGATGCCGACAGCCCGCGTTCGGGGAGATCTCACTGCCCCACAGGTCGTGATCGAAGCCGGAGCGCGGTTCAACGGTCTATGCACCATGTATGAGGGAGATGAAGTGTGATCCACCGCAGCCTGTTCATTGTGACGTTCGCCATCCTGGCTACCGTGGCTTCGGCCCAGCAGAAGGACGCTCTGGAGGCGTATAAGTCCGGTCGTTATGCCGATGCCGTGGCCATCACCCAGGAAGAGCTGAAGACCAGCCCCAACAATATGGATTCGTATGTCGTCCAAGCCTGGTCGCTTCAGAAACTGGAAAAGCACCAGGAAGCTCTGAATTCCGCCCAGCAGGCTTTGAAGTTCAATGCTTATGACTTTCGGCTGATTGAGATTGTCGGAGAGACTTCTTTTTATCTTGGGAAAAATCTGGAAGCGCTGAAGGCTTTCGAGCAGTACGTCGTTCTGGCACCATCCGGTGACAGGATTGAGAAAGCGTATTATTTCATGGGTGAGATTTACCTTCAGCTTGGTCAATACAACCGTGCGGATATCTCGCTGACCACAGCCGTCTACCATGCTCCCCAAACGGCGGCTTGGTGGTCCCGGCTTGGTTATGCCCGCATGCTGGCCAAGGACTACCCCTCGGCCAAAAAGGCCTATGATGAAGCTTTGCGGCAAAACCCCGGCTTGAGTGAAGCTGCGCGGGGAAAACAGCAGGTGGAAGGGTTGATGACAAAGGCAACTGCAACCAACTAAAAAAAAACCGTCTGAAAAGACGGTTTTTTTTTGCAGCAAGAACAAGACTGGAGCCAAGGAGGAACCCTATGATTGACCAAACCATCAAAGACCTTGAGTTCCGAATCCAGAACGCTCCGACGTTGACCTCCACCCAGAGGCGAGATCTGCAAACTTTGGTTGAAACTCTGCGGCAAGAAGTGGTCGAATTGGCCAAGACCCACCCAGTGGAAGCCAACAACATCACCTTGGCGAGTCTTCGGGCTTCTGTTAAGCGATTCGAAAAGACCCACCCGGTTCTGACCCAGACGGTCAACAATCTTGCCACGTACTTTTCTAACTTGGGCATATAAAAAAAACCGCCTTGAGGCGGTTTTTTATGGACGATACAAGAGTCGAACTTGTGACTTCTACCGTGTGAAGGTAGCACTCTAACCACTGAGTTAATCGTCCGTGCAGACAGAAAAATAGCGGATGGTGCTTGAAAAGTCAAGGTCGATCCGCTACCTTGCCGACATGAATTTCTGGCAGCTGCTTCCTCGTCCTTTTGCTGTCCTGGCACCTATGGAAGATGTCACGGACTGGGTGTACCGCAAGCTGGTCTGTGACCATGGTGAGCCAGACGTACTGATGACAGAGTTCACCTCGGCAGCCATTTTATGTTCCAACCAGCCACAGCGTGCAATGGAACGGCTGATGGTCTATGAAGGGGAGTTTGCCCGTCGTCCCTTGGTGGCGCAAATCTGGGGGGCCGACCCTACACAGATGGAGAAGGCAGCGAAGCTCTGCTCTCAGCTTGGGTTTGCTGGAATCGACATCAATATGGGTTGCCCTGTCAAAAAGATCAGCAAGAAAGGGGCGTGCTCCGCCTTGATCCGGTTTCCCAGTTTGGCGGGCGAACTCATTCAAGCGGTCAAGCAGGGGTCTCAAGGCAAGCCGGTCAGTGTGAAGACTCGTATTGGTTGGGCTCAGCCCGAGACAGAAGTCTGGTGCGGGCATTTGCTGGGGCAGAACCTGGCCGCGCTGACGGTTCATGGACGCACAGTGGCGCAGAAGTCTGAGGGGAAAGCCGACTGGGTTGAAATCGGCAAGGTGACAGCCTTGAGAAACCAGATATCTCCGTCAACCCTGGTTATTGGCAACGGTGACGTCACCCGGGCCGGGGCGGAGGGTCTGCGCCGACTTTCGGGTGTTGATGGCTTGATGGTAGGTAGGGGCGTGTTTTCTGATCTGGGAATTTTCCGTCAGGATGGTTATCACTGTTACACAGACTGGCCCGAGTCGGTCAAACTCTCGCTTCTGGAACGGCATGTGACCGATCACCGCAATGCCTGGCAGGGAAAAAAAGATTATGAGAAGTTGAAGAAGTTTTTCAAGAATTACACCGCAGGTTTTGAAGGAGCACTCGAACTCCGCCAGCGCCTTATGGACACTCACGACCACGCGGGGAGTCTAGCCGTTCTGAATCAGTGGCGTGGTGCTCGCCGCTTGTAGTCTTTCACAACCGTCTGATAGAGACTTTCAAGGCGCTGTCCCATGCGCTGAGCCGTCCAGTTTCTTGCATAGGACCAAGCCTCGGCTGATTTGGTTGCATAAAGGGCTGAATCGCTCAGCAGTCGGACCACCGCCGCGCTGAACACTTGAGGGTCTTCGTCGACCATATAGCCGCCGTTGTCCCCTGCCATCACTTCTTTTGTTCCCATTTTTCCCACCGCCACAGCGGGAGTCCCGCACATCATAGCTTCGATGGTCACCAGTCCCTGTGTTTCGGTAATGGAGGCAAATGTGAAGACATCGGCCAAGGAATACAGGTGTTTCAACTGCGGACGTTCGACGTAGCCGAGGCAAACCACCGAATCCTGCAAGCCCCGCTGGAACACTTCCGCCTCGAACCCCTCCCGGTACGGTCCGTTTCCTGTCACAAGAAGCACCACATCAGGTACTTCCTGGCGGGTCAACGTCAGCATATCCAGCAGAAAATCCATGTTTTTTTCTTTTGCGACACGACCAACGTACAGAAGGATTTTCCGGCCTCTCAGCTGGGGAAACCGGTGGAACCAAGCTGAATTCCGGCGTTCTTGGGCTCTGTCGACTCCTTGAAACTCTTCTTCCGGAATTCCCGTGGGGACCACCGTGATGGGGCAGGTGATACCGTAGGATTCCAACAGAGTCTTCATCATTTCGGTAGGAGCAACGACGGCGTCGGCATTGTTGAAAAGTTTGTACGTCATCCAGCGGGCAAATGCCCGGGAAATGCTCTGGGGAAGGTAGGGGAAATAGATGGTGGCGTACTGCTCGAAGAGCGTATGACAGGTCTGCACTACAGGGATGCTGCGGTGTCGGGCGTAGACCTTGACCATCATGTTGAGACTGAACTCCGTCTGAACGTGGATGATGTCGGGCTTGAACTGATCAATCTGACGAAAGAAACGGCCACGCTGCATCGGAAAGGGAAGGCGGTCCTCCCTGCTCACGACGAGGCTGAAAGACCGCAGACGATGGACTTCGCCCGCCGGTTCGCCAGAATGACCAGGTCCCCCGACTGCTGGGTACGCTGGAGCCCATATGGCGACTTTGTGCCCCAATTTCCTCAACTCGTTCATAAAAATGGTGGTGGAAACTGTAACGCCATTGATCCGTGGCCAATAGACGTCCGAGGTGAATGCGACCTTCATGTGGGCGGCATCATACCATAGACAGGCTTGTACCATCAACTGTGGAGAGTTTGACTGTCTTGATAGAGGGAGCCATTATAGAGTTAAATAGTTAGTATGACCAAAGATATTTCCCTGTTATGGATCGGTTTGGATGTCGGATCGACCACCGTCAAAGTCGCTGTTCTTGATCCATCCACCAAGGATCTCCTGTATTGGGATTACCAGCGGCACCACGCTGATCAGGCAGGCGTCGTCGCTTCTTTACTTGGCACCGTCCATCAGAAGTTTCCTGGTTATGGCTTCAGGGTGGCAATCTGCGGGTCGGGCGGGGAACCCTTTGCCAAAGTCACCGGGGCTTTTTTTATTCAGGAAGTTGTTGCCAACTCGATAGCCATCAAGGATTTATACCCCGGAGTCAGGGCCGCCATCGAACTGGGAGGACAGGATGCCAAGGTTATTTTCTTTCGGGTAGATGATAAAACAGGTGCCCATATCACGTCTGATATGCGTATGAACGGTTCTTGTGCCGGTGGCACGGGGGCCTTTGTTGACCAGATTGCCGAGCTGCTCAATGTGAAAACAGAAGACTTTGATGCGCTAGCGGCTCAGGGAACAACCGTCTATAACATTTCCGGCCGCTGTGGCGTCTTCGCCAAAACCGATATTCAACCTTTGCTCAATCAAGGGGTGTCGCGGGCTGATCTCGCCCTATCGTGCTTTCACGCCATTGCCAAGCAGACTATCGGCGGTTTGGCCCAGGGCATGGACATCCATCCTCCTGTGATCTTTGAGGGTGGTCCGCTCACGTTCAATCCGGTTCTGGTACGGGTCTTCAAAGAAAAGCTCAATCTGAACGACACCCAGGTTGTCGAGGCGGAACATCCGGAAGTCATCGTTGCCATGGGGGCCGCCCTTTCCACCCAGGTGTTGTTCGGACAAAAGCCCAGCACCTATCGCGGCCACGAAAGCCTCGTCGATCTCAGCCGTTTTCAGCAGGGATCGATTTTCATGCTCAATTCGGGGTCAGCCAAGTTTTTCGAAACTCCCCAGGACAAAGAATCCTTTCATACCCGTTTTCCCCGGGAATCGTGGAGCCCGCAATCCATCCTCAAGGGTTCCACGACCCGGGCTTACCTGGGGATTGACGGCGGATCGACCACCACCAAATTCGTGGTCATGGCCGAGGACGGCACCCTCCTAGACAAGTTCTATACCAACAATCAAGGTGATCCGCTGCGGATTTTGAAAGAAGCGCTGCTGAGCTTGAGGCAGCGTTACCGGGACGCTGGTGCCACCCTGGAAATTATCGCCTGCGGAACCACCGGGTACGCCGAGAATCTGTTCGCCACGGCTTTGAAGGCCGATTTTCATACCGTTGAGACGGTAAGCCACGCCGAAGCTTCCAAGACCATTGACCCCAATGTCAGCTTCATTTTGGATGTCGGCGGGCAAGACATGAAGGCTATCTTCGTCCGTGAAGGGGTGGTCACCGGCATTGTCCTCAATGAGGCCTGTTCTGCTGGATGCGGCAGTTTTCTCGAGACTTATGCCAAGAGTTTGAAAATCCCCGTCCAGGAAGTCGCGGAACTGTCATTCTCAGGCGAAAACCCTTCCAAGCTGGGAAGCCGGTGCACGGTTTTCATGAATTCCTCCATTATTACCGAGCAGAAAACCGGAAAAACCACCGCCGAAATCATGGGGGGGCTGTGCCGTTCGATTGTCGAGAACGTGTTCACCAAGGTCGTACGGATTTCCAATCTCGATGCCTTGGGAAACACCATCATTGTGCAGGGTGGAACGTTCAAAAATGACGCGGTTTTGCGGGCCTTCGAACAATACACCGACAAGAAGGTTATCCGGCCCGAGTTTCCCGGAGAAATGGGTGCTATCGGTATAGCACTTCTGACCCGCAAATATGTCGCCGAGACGGTTACGCGGGAAGGGAGCTTCACCTCCCGGTTCATCGGACTGGACCTTCTGGAAGAATTCACATACACAACGCAAACAGGAAATATCTGCCGGTTTTGTACCAACAACTGCAATAGAACTGTTATCACCTTTGGTGACGGCACCCACTTTATCACTGGAAACCGCTGTGAAAAAGGTACGATTCTCGGTGACCCCAAGGATGGCGAGACGAAGACGGCCCTGATGAAAGCCATACACCAGATGGACGCTGTTCCCGACATGATGAAGGTGCATCGGGAGGTCCTGACCAAGGATTACCCGGTGGTCTCTGCGGGAAGCAAATTGGGAATCATCATCGGTATCCCGCAAACACTCGAGTTCTGGACTTCTCTGCCATTTTGGAAGGCCATCTTTACTTCGTTGGGAGCCAAGGTCCGCATCAGCAAGAAATCCAGCTATCCACTTTTTGAGAAAGGGCTGGCCAACGTTCCTTCTGATACGGTTTGTTTTCCGGCCAAGCTGGCCCATGGGCATATTCAGGACCTGATCGAACAGGGTGTCGACCGGATTTTCATGCCCATGATGGTCAATATGCCAGTGGAACACCAGGGGACCAAGGCCAGTTTTATGTGCCCTCTGATTCAGGGGTATCCCGAAGTGATCGACAAGTCTGACGAGCCGACCTCGCGCTTTGGAATTCCCTTTGATCACCCGATTTTCTACTGGCACGACTATACTTTCAAGGAAAAACAGGTTGTGCAGTATCTTGTCGACACATATGCAATTACGGCGGCCACAGCCCGCCGGGCGTACCAGGAAGGCGAGCGTGTTTCCGGCTTAGCTGCTCAGGAACAGCTTGATGCCGGACAAGCCGTGCTGGACAAAATCGTCGGAACCAAGGATTTTGCCGTTATTTTGTCTGGACGGCCGTACCACTCGGATGAGCTGATCAACCATCAGCTTTCTCAACACTTCACCAAATTGGGTGTGCCTGTTTTGACACTCGACAGTGTTCCTGAAATTCACGGCCACAATATTACTTCCAGCCGTATGAGTGCTTACAATGCCTACCACACCCGTATGATCAGCGCGGCATTTCATGCGGCCAAGAATCCCCACCTCGAGCTGGTCCAAATTGTGAGCTTTGGTTGCGGGCATGATGCCATTATTTCCGATGAAATGGCTCGAATCCTTCGCGAAAAAAGCAACAAAGAAATGCTGGTGCTGAAGTTGGACGAGGGCGAGAATGAAGGACCCCTCTCGATCCGTGTGAAGTCGTTTATCGAAACCGTCCGGATCAAGCGGAAGTTACAGCTCAAGCCCCAAGAGCACAAGACGCTCGGCGATCCGTATGCCGTGAAATTCACGAAACTGAGCCGCAATAAGACGATTCTGATTCCCAACCTTTCCGCTGCATTCGGAAAGGTCATCGCGGCGGTGGTTCAGTCGGAGGGCTATCAGACCTATTCCATGCCTCTGGCTGACGAACGTGCGATCGAACTGGGAAAAAAATATGTTCACAACGACATTTGTTTTCCGGCGCAGATCAACATCGGTGAAATTCTGCGGACGCTGGAGTCTGGTGCGGTCGACCCCAAAAATGCCATCGCAGGGTTGGCCAACAACTGCAAGGACTGTCGGGCCGGTCACTACATGATGCTGGCGCGAAAAGCGTTGGATGAAGCCGGTTATCAAGATATGGCCCTGATCACCACCGGTGAGGATGACAAGAACGCCCACCCCGGTTTCACCTTGGGAGTCATGTTCCAGGTACGGATGATCATGGGCCTGGCGATGATCGACGCTATTGAAAGCATGGTCCGTGCTGTACGGCCTTACGAACGGAATGCCGGTGAAACCGACCGTGTCCAGGCGGTCTGTCTTGACCGGGCCTGTCAGGCCGTTGCCAAGGGAATGCGGGAATGCAAGCAGGCTATCCGTTTTGCGGTGGCGCAGTTCAATGCCATCCCTTCGGACCGTACGGTGCGCAAGCCCCGGGTAGGAATTCTGGGCGAGGTACTGCTCAACTTTCACCCCAGTTCCAACGGCAATGTGGAAAAATATCTGGAGCACCATGGTATGGAAGTGATTCAACCCGCCTTGTCAGACTTCTTTCGGCGGGACTTCTTTATCAACTTGAAGAAAGGAAAGCGGGACCTGCTGGCCAACAAGTTCGTTACCACCCTGGTGTCAGGTGTCGCTGATCATTTGTTCATCCGTATCGGTGAATCCATGACGCAGATTATGGAAGGGTTCAAGTACCGCCGCGACCACTTCGATCTGAAGGAACTGTCTCTCAACGTCAAAGGACTCATCGATGAAACCTATATGCCAGGAGAAGGTTGGCTGATGGCCGGCGAAATCATCGAACTGTCCAAGGAAGGCGTCAACAGTTTTGTGATTCTCAATCCCTTCGGCTGCATTCCCAACCATGTAACGGGACGTGGGTTCATGAAGCCGCTCAAAAAACGATTGCCCCACATTCAGATGCTGTCACTGGATTTTGATCCCGACACAGCTTTTGGCAATGTCGAAAACAGGTTGCAGATGCTGGTCATTACCGCCCGTGAGCTTGAAGCCCGAAATCTTACGCCTTCGGAAGCAGTACCTGGGTGAAGAAATCGAAATAGGTAATGATAAGCACAATAACGATTTGGACGAGGATAAATGGAAACACGTCCTTATAAATCTTTACCATCGGCCTGTTGAAGCGGTAGGAAGCCAGAAAGAGGTCCATCCCTACTGGAGGCGTGATGAACCCCACTGACAAATTGGCTAAAAAAATGATGGCCAGATGGGCTTCATTGATACCGAAACTTTGCGCTACGGGAACCAGAAGGGGAACCAGGAGGGTGATGGCTGTGAAAATATCAACCAGGCAGCCCACCCCCAGGAGCATCACGTTCAGTGCCAACAAGAAAAGCCACTTATTGCCGATGTGAGTCTGCGCCCATTCCGTGAGCATCTGCGGAAACCCGATATCAACAAAATAGTAGCTCATGCCCCGGGCAAACATCAGAATGGCGAGAACCCCTCCGATGATAGCCAGACTCTGCGCGGAAATTGATAGAAGCTTGCGAAAGTCGACTTCCTTTTTGATGACCGTCTCGACGAATAACGCATAGACTGCTGAGAAGGCAGCCGTTTCCACCAGGCTCATTAGGCCGCTGAAGTATAACCACACAATCAAAACCGGGAGCATCAGCTCCCAGAAACTATCCTGGAAGGCTTCCCAGGTCTCCCTGCTGGTCATGGGAGCCTCCACAGGCCCTGTCGCGACGGGGAGCATTGCCCTGTTGCGTCGGGAAAGGAAAAAGCCCACGAGAACCATGCCAATGACAAAAAGAAGTCCTGGAAGCAAACCTGCTAAAAAGAGATTCAGGATGGAATAACCGGCAACGGATCCATAAATAATGATGGCGAGACTGGGGGGGAACAATAGACCTATGGCTCCGCTGGAAGTAATGATTCCCACCGAAAAACTCTCGGTATTGCCGCCGGAGTTCTTGAGGATGCTTAAGAGCAGTGCTCCCAACGCCAGAATTGTAATCCCATTGGCCCCGGTAAACGTGGTGAAGAAGGCTGAGACCACCACTGTGATGATGATGGTTCCACCGGACATTCTTCCGAACAGACCCTTGAAGAGCCGCACAAACCGCGATGCTGCATTGCTTTCCGACAGCAGGAACCCTGTGAGGGTGAACAGCGCGATCGAGGGGACAGCACTGCCCCCGGCCATCAGTTGATACCCCTCAGAAAGGACTACGGATGCGCCGTCACCTTGGGTGGCAAACAAAAAGGAAGCAATTCCACCCAAGACCATGAAAAGAGGGGCACCGAGAAAGGCGCTGAAAATGAGCAGGGCCACGGCAGGCCCCATCAGGAGTTCCATGACCGGGATGTATGCATCCGCCCAGACCTGCAGCCAGGGGACTATGTCATTGTTGTTGGCAAGCTGAGCCAGTGAGTTGAACGCTGGAATTCCCAAGGGTACGGAGAGAGCTAATCCTACAAAGTAGATGCTGAAGGCTAGCTTTCCGCCGGTACGGGGGTACGAACGCCAGACCACGAGAAACAGTCCCACAGGATACATGATCAGGAAAACGATGCGCGGAATAAACCACACCGAGTCGGCCAGATCAAAGGCGACGAGGATAAAATTGATCGATCCAAGGAAGAACGTCCCGGCCATAACGCCCGTCACCAGCGCGACGACCGTACTGGATGCCGTGCCGATCCAATCCTTGCGTTCCTTCAGGCCAAAACTAATGGCCAAGTGCCGATCCGCCTTGGCCGTCAGGGCAAAACCTATAAAGGTCAGCGGCAAAACCAGCTGACTCTGAATGGCAACCGCATAAGGAATTGTCTCGGAAAACAGCCAGCGAACCAGAGCTGCCGCCACGGGCAAAAACGCTAGTATCAGCAGGACAACCGTCCCGGATCCTCGCTCCAAGCGGTCTAGGAATTTGACAACAGGATGCTTAGGTTGAATCTCCTGGGAGTGGAGGTCCATGCTATTTCTTGGTTCCGGGGAACGTCTTTAAAATCGCCCTGGCCTTATCGAGAGTCGCCTTGTCGAAAGCCGATTCGGCCATGAGGGGCAGTGCCTTGGCCATTTCAGCATCCCAGAGCTTCAATTCTTCCGTGGTCGGCACAACCCGGATCAGGCCGTACTTGACCATGGTCTCAATGGCTTCGTTTTCCAATTTGTCGATGGCTGAATTCATTTCCTTGGAGGCCAGTTCCTTCGCAACTTTCAACATTTCCGCCCGGTACTCCTCGGGAACCTTATTCCAGGCCTTCTCATCGATCACAATGGCCCCGATAAAGGGGGAAATCTTTAGGTCCAACATGTGGTTTGCAATACCGAACCACTGCAGAGGTCCGACCAGGAGCGGTGAGCTGAAGGTGGAGTCGCATAACCCCGTGTTCAAGGCCGAGAGGCTTTCGCTGACTTCAACAGGAACAACATTGAACTTCATTTTCTTGAAGCCTTCAAAGAAGTCCTTTTCGGTTCCGCTGACTCCCAGTTTTCGCACTGACATCTGGGCCGGGGTTCGAATCAATTCCGATTTGGAGAAAAACCGCAACCAGCCGGCCCGGCTGTAGGCTACAGGGACAAAGTTCTTATCGGTAAGCATTTTGTCGAATTCAGGAATCATCCCCTGAAGCACATAGTCCAACTCATCGTTGTCGCGCAGCAGATAAGGAGCCGTCAGAATATTGGTCCGGCGGTCGATAAAACTGAGCCCCATCTGACTCAACATGGCGCCCTGCAGCTGCCCCAAACGCATCTTGCGCACAATGTCGAATTCTTCGCCGGCAACTCCACTGAAGAACATCACCAGCTTCACCTTGCCCTTGGTGATTCGTGACCATTCCTTGGCAAGCTTGTTCAGCGCATCACCGTAGGGTGATTTTTCCGGGGCAATGCTGGCGATTTTCAAGGTAATCGTCTGGGCAGAAACCGGGGTAGCAAACACAAGGGCAGCCAGGACCGTCACGAAGAGGCCGGCACGGCAGTTGAATCGGATCAGCATGAAAATCCTCCGGGGACGAATCATTCGATAAACAGGTCGTCGAGTTGAGCCAGATACCAGCGCGCCCTCTCCTGGTTGAGAAGAGTAACAAGTGTGGCGTCGGGATCAGCTTCGGCATCAACGTTCAAGACCTGTTTCAGCATCTCGACAAAATGGGTTTTATTCTGTTTAGGAAGGTCGATGGAAGTGGCCCGGGCCAGGAAGGCACCGGTGGCCTTCCCATCGGTTTTGGCAAGGGCCCGGTCATAATGGACAAGAGCTTGGGCCGGGTCACCGCCCAACTCGGCGGGAAGGGACGAATACACCGATACAAACAGCTCGTCGAGGGTCGCTTTCTGAAAGTCGGGGTCCAGCTCGTAAGCTCGGACCAATAGTTTCATAACCTTGGGAACCGGTGTGGAGAGATTCAAGTCCATTGGCTCAATGGAAAAAGCGGCCATGTGACCGGCTGAGAACCAATAGAGAGAAGAGACATCAGCTTTCTTGAACCGTGGAAGAAAAGCCTGGTATTTTGCCGTATCGCGACCTTCCCAGGCGAATGTAAACCCGGGATACTTCAGCTCAAGAGCCTTCAGAACAAAGTCGCGGCCACGCAAATACAGATTGACAGCCCGTTTTTGGGCAGCCTGTTTTTCATCAAAACGATCAAGGCCAAAATAATCGGCAGGACCGGCCACGAAGGCATTGGCGTACATCACATAAAGCATACCGACTGACCGCGACATTCCTACGTGGGTAGGGTTTGCCGACGAAAGAGATTCATACATTTTGATGGCAAAGGGGAGGGCATCGCCAACCAGCTTCGGGTCATTATCTCCCGTAAAAACGGTGTTGGAGCCTTCAGCGCTCAAGGTGTCCCCAACAATATTCAAGGCTACCTTGTCAAAAGAAACACATCCGGACAGGGTAAGGAGGACGACCAACGATGCCGTACTCCTCGCCAGGATTTTCTTATTCATTTAGGAGTGATAACGAAATCATCGTTTCCCTGTCAAGCCTAAGGAGAAACCAGAAGGTCGCCGATTTCCTCCAGGGAATGAACTTTGCACGTTGCACTGATGTGGTCGGCACCGTCGTTATCTTCGTGGTCAACCATAGCCATGTGGATGGAAAGCATACCGTACCGGTTTGCCATTTCGATGTCTTGGGTCAGTCTGTCGCCAATCATCAGACACTCACGTGCCTTATAACCAGTTTCACGTTCGACGGCTCTCATAAAGGCTTCGTGGGGTTTTCGGTAGCCGACTTCGGAAGAGACGATGATCTTGTCGAAGAACCCTGCCAAGCCGGTTTTCTCGCAAATTTTTTCCACGAGAACCCGGGAAACGTTGTTGGAGAGGAGGTACAGGGGGTAACGGCCTTTAAGCAGGGCCAGCAGTTTGGGGGCTCCTTCAAAAGGAAGCGTGATGTCAAGTTCTGGTCTGATGAATTGGAACTCCACTTCTTTCCAGTCGGCTTCTGTCAGGTTCCGTGTCTTGAGCCACCCTTCCAGTTTTGAATTGACCTTTGCTTGAGCTGCCAAAAACTCCTGTACCTGACCCCGGATCTCGTATTCTCGAAGAGTAACTTTCGCATCCTTGCGCAGGCGGACCTTCTCAGCGATAAAGGCTTTGACCAGTGTGTCGGTTTCTTCGGGAGAAAACGCCTTATCCGCTCCTATGGAAGCCAGCACATTGCGAATGCCCGCGATATTGACGGCATCCCACCGGTCACCGATCGGGATATCGCAAAGTGTGCCCGCCAAATCAAAGCACAAAGCCTTGGCGTTCCGGAGTTTTTCTCTCATCAGGGCGGTTGTTTCGGTAGACATTATGCTGATCATCTCCTTCAGGTCAAAGGTACAGGGCGGAACTTCGACTTGAGCCAGTACTTGCGTATACGAGGGCTTTCCTTCGGTAGGACTGGTCAGCATACCTTTCAAAAGATTCAAGGCATCCTCTGTTGTTTTGGGCCACCATCCGAAACCGTGCTCAACGATCCATCGGGCGCAGTGACGTTCGTTGGCCATGGCCTTGAGAACGAGGAACGGACGCTTCAAAAACAAGGACTCAAACACAATATTGAGTCCCGATTTGCCCGCCGAAAGGTCGCTGCAATACAGATAATCCTGCAGGTTGGTGGTGAATCCCTTCACAGTCATCGAGAGCTCGGGATGGGCAGCTTTGTAGGCTTCAAGTTCACCCTTGAGTGCTTCATTCTTTCCGCAGATTGCGACGACCTGCACGGGCAAACCTGTCTCGGCAATTCGCTTGACCAGACTCCATTCACCCACGCCTTCACCACCGAAGGTCAGAAGGAGAGTGAACTGATCTTTCAAGCCCAGCACGGCCCGTTCGTGAGCCTTGGTACCGAAGGCCTTGCGGTATTTCGGATCGATGGGAAACCCCGACAGATGCGTTGTCTTCGGGTTCAAACCCCGGGCAATCATCTGATTTCTTCCGACTTCCGTTGACACAAAATAGCCGTTGACCTTCCGGTTGTTGTAGGAGTTGTGAAACAGAATGACTTCGGAGTTATAGGCATAGACAGGAATGGCCTGGTTCCCCATTTTGGGCACGACTCTCTCCAGCACGTAGGTTCCGACAAAATGGGTGCAGACAACAAAGTCCGGATTCTGAGCTTTGAGATACGCGCGCAACCGTTTTCCAAAGAACCACGGTGTCCAGAAGGACTCCAGGTGGTACAGGAAGGTATTGCTGAAGAAAAACAGGAGTATGAAGAGGAACTCGTTGGAAAGAAACATCCTCCAGGTATTAATCAGAAAGCGATCGAAACCATGACCGCCGATCGCCTTAAAAAAATCCACCGCTTCGGCATCAATACCAGCGGACGTCAAATCTCTTGCAATGGAAACAGCCGGGGATTTGAACCCATTCCCGGTCTCGGTGTAGAAGACAAGCGCTTTCATCCCGCCCACACTATCATGCTTCTTTTCTGAGGGCAATGGACTTTTTCAGGGGAGCAGATTAAAGTTTTCGCTATGGAAACCCTGCCCCACAACCGGCGTACCAGCGGACGAAAAATCCTTCTTCAGGAGCGGAAAAAGCTTAAGAACCAGATCATCGACAACATCAAGCTGACTTTGAACATCATCCATTACTATTTGGATTACTATGTTCTCAACAGCCTCCAAAAGGATGAAGTCCACAACGATTTGGGTGCTAGTTTCACAACCGTGACCCGAAGTCGCGGGCGGATTCGGAAGGCCGCCCATGCTGCAGGTGAGGAAAAACTGCGGGATGAGATCAGCTGGATGCTTCTGTTTAAAGACATGTCGATCAGCCGTTTTTTTCCAAAAATCCATTCCCACAGCCTAGAACCGGGCAATGTCCATTATGTGATGAAGTATTACAATTACCCGAATCTGAGACGCATTATCCTGAGCGGGGCCAATGCCCCGTTCTTTATCCGGCTGCGGCTGCACTACCTTCTGGTTGTTCTCAAGGATGAACTGTGGACAGAAGCCAACTCGTCACCCGTCCCACCCGACTTTCCCCAGTCAGAACATTTCGTCAAATATGACAAACGAAGGGCGCAGCTGCTGGAAATGGCTCCTTGGTTCCAGCCTTGGCTGACCAGTCCACGACTGAGGCTGAATGGCAAGGACTATATCAACGCAGAAGTGATTCTCAATGCTGTCCGTTCCGATTCCCGGCTCCTAGCCACCTTGACGCCTCCCAAACTCTATTATTCCCATGGAGACATCCACTCGAACAACATTTTGTGCGGGGTCTGGTGGGGAAACATGATCCTCATCGACTGCCGTGGAAAGTCAAGCACCGGCACCCTGTACTTTGATATGGCCTATGACATCGCCAAGCTGTTCCACGATTTCCGCAGTCTCTATTCGCTCATTGAACGACATAACTATTCCATCTTTCCCATGTCAGCGGCTGATGCCAACAGTCCCTGGCCGACTGTGGAATATCGCATCCTCGATGAACGGGGCACCCGGAATTTCCATGCCTACTATGACTATATCCGTGCCATCCTCGAGGAGGAGTACACGGGTTACGGCAATCTGATGGAGCGGGCCGATTTCATCGAAGCCATGTTGTATTTGACCATGATCCCGCTTCACCTGAAAACCAAGGACGAAGCGCTGATGTGCTGGGTAACCGGAGTCGTCCGGCTCAATGAATGGATGGAGACCTACCACCCTGAACTCAAGGAGTCGCTCACATGAAAGCTGTTATCCTCGCAGCAGGGAAGGGAACCCGCCTTCTTCCGTATTCTAATATCATTCCCAAACCTCTGATGCCCATCAGCAAAGATGCTTCCGGTGCGTTTGTACCCATCATCGATCAGTTGATTCTTCAAATTCGGAATGCGGGAGTCAGCGAAATCGTAGTGGTTGTGAACTACAAAGCTGAATTGATCCTGCAGCATTTGCAGGACGGAGCCCGGCTTGGGGTCAAAATCGCCTATGTCTATCAGGGAGAACTCGATGGAAATGCCGGAGCGTTCTACAGGGCCCAACACCTGGTTGCCGGTGATGATGTCATTGTCACCGATTCGGACAATTTTCTGAGCGATGATCGGGTGTTCGCCGATATGGTTGCTCAGCACAGGGCCACGGGGGCCGCAGTGACTTCGGGAGTCTGCCGAGTGTCCAACCCTGCCAAATTTGCCATCATCAAAACCGATGCCTCAGGCAGGGCCGTCGATATTTTTGAAAAGCCCAAGGATGACTCTTCGTGGGGAAATTTGGCCAAGAGCGGTATGATGGTTCTATCTGCGGCCCTGGCTGCGTTACCTCGTGAGATATCGCTGGCTCCGTCGGGGGAATTCACCACCACGGCCATCATAAAACACTGTCTATCGGAAGGGAAAACCGTGTCGCTGTTCGATATCGCCGCCGGTTTCCACGACATCGGCACCTGGGACGAATACGCTCTCGTGACCAAGAAAACCTTCGTCTGAAGCCCGAGGGCTCCGTAGGACACAGTGGACAGTTGCTTTTTTTCTTACGAGCGTAGCGAGGAAGCCGTAGGGCGAAGCCGATGACGAGGTGACGCACGGAGCGTACGATGGTACGCGAGTACGGAACAAGGAAGAGGCGAAGCCCAACGGCTCCGCAGTAGCTTGTAAGGAAAAAAGTACCTCCTACGGGGATCGAACCCGTGTTGGTGGAATGAAAATCCACTGTCCTAACCACTAGACGAAGGAGGCGTATCACGGAGTTGTGTTTTCCCCGGCGTCTCGCCATTTTATTTCAAAACGACGATCCACTCGTGGAAAACGCAACTCCGAGTTTACCTCCTACGGGGATCGAACCCGTGTTGGTGGAATGAAAATCCACTGTCCTAACCACTAGACGAAGGAGGCCTGTTGTCGAAACTGAGCCGGACAGGATTCGAACCTGTGACCCACGCCTTAAAAGGGCGTTGCTCTACCTGCTGAGCTACCGGCCCGACGAACGGATATGAACTATAGGGAAACGCCTGCCCTTTGTCAAGCAAGGCCACCACGTTGTACGTCACATGCGGAATGCCCACTCCATAGCCAGGGCGGAACGGCGGTTGAGGCCCGAATACCGACCTAGTTCATCGGCATAAATGGCGAGATTGAAGTCCAAAATAAAGACTTTGGCACCCAGCCCAAAGGTGAAGTACCCTTGGTTCAGTCCTGTCCTCAGTGATAAAAACTGAAGGAATCTGGCTTCTGCTCCCAAATGGGTCCAAGTCCAGAAAGAAGTTTGCGTGAACTCGTCTTTGACGGGTATCTGAAAGTCCACACTGAGAGAAGGTTGGAACATGGCCCCTGCCTGGCCCATATCGGGCGTCCAGGAGGAGCCTAGCCCGATCACGGTCGGAACTCGGAACAGCGTCGTGCCGGTAGAAGTACCTCCTGCAGGAAACCCCAAACCCGCTGCCCATTGTGTCCCCGTATAATCCTTGAAGTTGATGACGGTGCTCCCCGCATCCCGGATGACCAAACCTGTCTTGAAGGTCTGATAATCCCAGCGGGCCCCCAGGTCCCAACCCATTCCGAAACCGCTTCGCACTTTGTAAGCAGAAAGGTTTCCCATATTGCTGAGCACATCGGCCACACCCAGGTCTGAGTAGGTTCTCTGGAGGGGTCTCAAAGCCCCGCCCACTTTGACGGTTCCCATTCCCACATCAAAAGGCCAGGCCATGCCAACGATACCAACGATAGATTGTTCAAGGGTAAGAGAGGCTCCCAAGAGGCTTTTACCCTTGGCAAAAGTGTTGCCCTGAACAAGGAGGCCAATACCCAGATTGTTGCCCACCCAACCCAGACCTGTCGTCGCCTCGGCACCGATGCCAGTGTCGGTCAATAGAGAGTTGAGCAGGGCTGTATTGGGATTCTGGGTATCGGTGAGGTTGAAATTGCTCCACGAGCTGCGGCCTTCCAGTGTCTTGCTGAGGGCTGAAAGGGGGAGATAGGCAGCTCCCCCCACGGCGAGAAAGGTCAGGCTGCTTGTCTTAGAAGCGTAGGCAGCCGGGTTGACAAAAAGAGCGTCCCAGCCCTCAGCATTGGCAGTAGAAACGCCGCCCTGGCCTTTGAGTGTGGGTGAAATGGGCAATACCGGTTCAAGAAACTGTTGGTCAAAGGACCAACCTAAGGGAACGAGGAAGGTGCTCAAAATTATCAAGATGCTCAATTTCTTCATCATGTTCCTGTTCCTCAAAACGGAAGAATATCGGTTACGGTAGCAAGGTAAGCGTAATTGTTGGTTGTCGGGTTGGTGTCCTTGCCTTCCAGAGCATCCGCCATTTTTTGGGTGTTGGCACCAGCTTTGGGAGTTCCTCCTGAGGTCACCGTGGCCGCTACGGTGGCGGCATCTCCATTGTCAGCTACCAATGCGCTGGCGGCACCTGAAACCAAGGCGACCTGGGCCAAATCGCCTTTTTCTTCGGTTGTCCCGAAGAAGGTGTTGGAATCCACCTTTGCATCGACAGTCGAAGCGGTCTGCATGGCGGTAAACGCCGAATTCATTTCCTGGAACTGCGTGAGCAGAGTCGTGACCTGAGCTTCTGATTTTCCAGCGAGAAGGTTCTTGACAGCATCTTCCGGTTTTCCACCCGAGACCAAGTTGGAGGCCTGGTTGATGGCATCGTTGGCTACAGCGCCAGCTTCCGAGCCAAACGCCGTTACCATGACGAAGGTTTGTGCAGCTTCAACAGCGGCTGCCTTTTCTGCGGCGGTAGACGTAGCTGTAACGGTGCTGAATGAAGCTTTTAGGGTTTTCTGCACGGCAGCCAAAGCCTCGGGATCTTTTTTCAACTGCTCATAAAAAGAATCGTCCGTCATACGGCTTTTAATCTCAGAAACCGAAGCTTTGCCGAGGGAGGACGCATTCAAAGGTGGAGGCGTATCAATGGCTTGAAACAAGTTTCCATCGAAAACCTGGGCGCAACCGATGAGAAAGGAAACGGATAAGACAAAGGCGAACCTCTTCATAGGGGGCTCCTCATCATGAGTATAGCCCGGCACACTGGATTTTACTAGGCGAAAGAGGTATGGTGATGCGGTTATGGAAATCGTTCGTTACCCCGCCGACATCTTGCGGCAGAAGACCGCTCCGGTCACCGAATTCGACGCATCATTGGGTGCCTTGGCTCAAGAAATGATCAAAACCATGGTGGAAGGCCGGGGAATCGGCCTTGCCGCACCTCAGGTTGGCCGACTGATCTCCTTGTTTATTGCCCAGGAAACAGAGGGGAAACCCCTGATTTTCGTCAATCCTGAGATCATCGGCACCAGCCTTGAGATGGTTCCTTACGAAGAGGGCTGTCTTTCCATTCCAGGAATGTACGAGGAAGTTATCAGGCCCGAAGCAGTGGTAGTACAGGCGTACAACGAGCGGGGACGACCGTTCAAAAGGGAGTGTTCTGGCCTGCTTGCACGGATTATCCAACACGAACTGGACCACCTCAAAGGTGTGCTGTTCATTGACTATTT
>JFJP01037148.1_pt1 | contig 42147 bp, 18 predicted proteins | sample 431651 | NCBI WGS metagenome assembly JFJP01 (sample SAMN02602958, study PRJNA72255) | Microbial mat metagenome, whole genome shotgun sequencing project. | biome: fresh water; feature: sink hole; material: water; isolation source: purple microbial (photo- and chemosynthetic) mats found in...
GCAGGCAATAAATCGAGTAGGTTGGTGTCTTTTATAATATAATCTCGTGCACCAAGTTTCATCATTTTTACCGCTATGCGCTCATCGCCTTGCCCAGTTGAAATAATAAATGGCGGTAAAACATTTTCTTGTGTTTGTAAATTAATAATAAAATCTTTGGCCGTCATATCCGAAAGATTGTAATCTACAATCATAAGAAACGGATGATTAGTTGATAACCAGTTAATAGCATCGATAGCCGAGAAGGCAGAATGTGTTTGAAATCCACATTCGGTCATTTTTTCGCATATCAATTCGTTTAGTCCCAAATCATCCTCGATAATAAGAATTGTATTTTGTAAGGTTTCCATTTTTTTTAATTTATTACTTTCACAATTTGAATAAATAAACCCAAACGATTCAATACTTCAGCAAATTTATCAAACTGCACAGGCTTAGTAACATACAAATTACAACCGTAATTGTAACATGTTTCTATTTCATGTGGGTCGTCGGTTGTGGTGAGCATAATCACCGGAATTTCTTTCAAATCGGCAATCGATTTTATTTTTTGCAACAACTCAATGCCATCCATTAGGGGCATATTTATGTCCAATAATAATAAATAGGATTTATCGGGGTCGCGATTTTCTATTTTGGAGGTACCATTCAGAAAATTCCATGCTTCGATACCATTTTTGAATCGAACAATAGGGTTGCATACTCCTGATTCTTTCAACCCAGCTTTAATAAGTTCGGCATGGCCATCGTCATCCTCAGCTATCAAAATTTGTAGATCTTTGTAGTTTTTCATGATGTTAATAAATAGCCCCCCATCCCCCTAAAGGGGGAGTAAGAGAGAAGTTAGTATTGATTTATTTCATTTCTAATATTTATCTTTTAAAAATACTGCGTCTTTAAGCCCCTTTAGGGGTTTGGGGCAGCTATTCCTCAAACCTATTAATATGCAATTCCACGTAAAAAGTACTTCCTTCGCCTTCAACCGATTCCGCCCACATTTTCCCTTTGTGTTTATCCACAATGCGCCTGGCAAGGCTGAGTCCAAGCCCTTCGCCCGCTTCGGCAGCCGAAGCATCCACTCGGTAAAATACATCCCAAATTTTTAAGAGGTGACGTTCGTTAATACCAATTCCATTATCTTTAATACTGTAAATCACCTTATTGTATTTGGTTTGCGACGAAATTTCGAGTGTTAAATTTCGATTTTTATCCCTGTATTTAATCGCATTGCCAATAATATTCGAAAATAGTTGATTTAATTGATTTACGTCGCCAAAGCAATCGTCTAACTCATGCACATTTACGTTTGCATCAATTTCTTTGAGTTGATAATCAAAAATGATAAGTATTGATTTGAATAACTTATTCGCATCCAATAGCGAAGGATTCATCACCACTCGACCGGTGCGTGAAACTTGTAGTAAACCATTGATAAGGATATCCATTTTGCCCACATTATTGAGAATAAAACTAAGCGATTTTGGAATGTCATCGATGGCTATTTTTGAGTATTCGGCTGCAATTTCAGCATTTGTATTCATTTTATCCACAAGTTTTGCTAGTTCGGTGGTTTGTTTCTGAAGTCGCTGACTGAATCCCTGAATATTTACTAAAGGTGAACGCAAATCGTGTGATGCCACATAAATATAGTTTTCGAGCTCTTTGTTTTTTTCTTTAATAATCTCGTGTATCTGTTCAGAACTTGTAATATCGGTGGAAATGGTTGAAAATCTATTCTTTCCCGACGGTACTACCGATATTAAGAAATACTTATCTAATGGAGGATAATAGGTACTGAATTCAAAGCTAATACTATTCAAGGCTACGTTGGCGTACTCTTGCAAGTAAGGAGCTTTTTCAATACCATAAACTTCTGTAGCAAGTTGTCCTACAGCATTTTCCTTTTCTATTCCGGTAATTTCACAAAATGTTTTATTACAATTCAAAATACGGTAATCAATTGCTTCGCCATTTTCATCAAACACCAATTCGTGCATCACTACCATTTCGGTCATCGAATTGAATAGCGTGCTTAGTTTTTCTTCGCTTTCGCGTAATGCAAATTCGGCTTGTTTGTTTTTGGTTATATCATGACCAATGCCAACCAGACCAATAATTTTTTCATTTGCATCATAAAGTGGTGTTTTGGTAGTTAGCACCCATCGCCTTGTTCCGTCACTATTTACAAAATCCTCCTCATTCCACATTATAGCCTCACCGGTTGTAATAACCGACATATCATAATCATAACCGCGTTTACCCATTTCATTCGGAAATAACTCCAAGTCAGTTTTACCTATAATCTGATCCTCTGTTTTTAGTCCTAAAACGCTATAATCAGCAATATTAGAGATTATTTTGCGTCCTTCAACATCTTTTACATAGATATAATCGGGCAGATTATCTATCAATGTACGTAGCAATTTACGCTCTTCAGTTATTTTGTCCTTCGAATTTTTAAGGGCATCTTCGGCTTTTGTTCTATCAGTAATAAAGCGTGCTTGCTGAATGTTCTGGTAAGCGATAGTTGAAAGCTGATTTGACAGTGTAAAGAGCGAGCGTCCAATTTTCTCAAACTGTTCGAGCGTCATGGAGGTTACTGCATTAAAAGCTTCGATTGCTTCTTCTTCATTAACACCAATTTCGCGCGCATAAGCACGCATTTTTTCATCGGTTTGCTTCACGTTCCGCACTTGACCTATCATCCAATTGGCAATATGATGACCGCCTACAGTAATGGGAGCTCCGCCATCCCAAAGTCCTGCACTAAAGCAAGTTTGAATTGTACAACCATTATTACCAGGCTTGCCTAATTTAGCATCAGAATTAATGCAGTTTGCCAATCCTTTTTCAGATTTGCGGATGATGTTCTGACACAGGTTCGTGAAATTGCTCGGTTTAGTAATGGGAGTGCCGTCGGGACGTGTAATTATGGAAGCAATTCCAGTGGCATGTGCAAAATCATCCTGAAGTAGCTGGATGTCAGCAAGATTAAATAAATCCTCAAAGTTAATTTCGGACGTATTTTCTAAAGGCTGAGTGAGCGCTACCAGACGTTTTTCTAATGCTGCTTGAGTTTGCTTGTTTTCTGTAATATCATGATAATTTCCTAATAATCCTTTAATATCTGGATCAGCAAAGAGATTCATCAGGGTAATTCTAATCCAAACATAAATACCATCTTTGCGTTTGTACCTGAGTTCAGTTGTTCCGGTAGCGTTGGGTTCTGCGGCGATTGTGGCAATAAATTTCTTACCTGCTTCCAAATCGTCTGGGTGAACAGTATCCCAGATGCTTTTACCTACCAATTCATGGGGTTCCCAACCAAACAATGTTGTAACGTTCGGACTTTTATATTGGTTTATTCTTTTTTGGTCAATAATCACTATGACATCGCCAATATTCGAAACCATTTTATTTTTTATTGCTTCGCTTCTGCGCAAAGCTTCTTCCGCTTTTTTACGTTCGGTAATATCTCTAAATGTACCCAACATCAGTAATTTACCATCCAATTGTATGGCTTGACCTACAATTTCGACAGGTATTTCGGAACCATCGGAGCAGCAAATTCTATTTTCGACTGGTTCATTGTTGTGTTCTGGATTTTCAAAATGTTCTTTGAAGCTGTTTTTCGAAATGCCTTCATTTTGGCGTGGGTGAAGTTCGTATTGTAATAAGCCAATAAGTTCGTGTTTTTGCTTTTTAAATAAGCTACATGCTTTGTTATTGGCATCAATAATTTTACCCGTTTCAGGGTCGGCCAATAGCATAGCATCGGGAGCATCGTCAAAAAGCACTTTGAGGCGTTCTTCGCTTTCTTCGGTGAGCGCTTTTGCCGCAAGCAGTTTAATTTCCATTTCTTTTTGACTGGAAATATCGCTTATTGCCAATCGAAATTCAGGGTCGCTGTCAATTTCTGGGGTCTGACAAACTCCCTGAATGCGTCCATAAAAAAAGCTATTAGTTGCCTTACGTAGTTTTATGTCGCAAGTACGATTATTTCTCTGATTTCTTAATGTTCGAAAATAGATTAAATAGATGTCTTGAAAATCGGGGTGAATAATTTTACTAATTTTTGTATCTACAATTTCAGTTTTGTTGTATTCGAGCAACTTGCAGGCAGTTTGGTTTATATCTTTTATAATACCAATTGAATTAACAATTAAATAGCCAATAGGAGCATTATCAAATAAATCGAGATATCGGTCGTTACTTTCTTGTAATTTTTCCTGCGATAGTATAAGTTCCTGATTCTGATGTTCCAGCTCTATTTGATAAATAGACAATTCTTCGACCAATACTTTCATATCGGTTTCGTACAATGATGTGTCGATTATTTTTCCTTGCCTAAGCTCTTCCTTAGCTTTGGTTCTTAGTATTTCCGAATTGTCGTCCATAACATATTTTTACGCCATTATTTACTCTATTTATTTTGTTTCTTCGTCGGTAATATTCATTACTATTCCTACCAACATTTTGGGTTTTCCGCTTTCGGTTCGCAACACAATTCCACCTTTATCCATGTACCAAAGGTAGTTGCCATTTTTGTGTTTTATACGATATTTTACCACATAATGCTTGGCTTTGCCGTGCAAATGATCCATCATAGCTTTCATTGCCTTTGGATAATCATCGGGATGTATAAGATTGGTATAACCTTCGTAACCTTTGGCTATTTCATCTTTGGTGTAGCCTAGCATGGCATGTTTTGCTTCTCCCGTTCTTACGATATTCTGCTCCACATCCCATTCCCACCACGACATGGCACCCATCTCTAATGCACTATCCACCCGTTTCTTATCGGTAATATCCTGTGCTGCTCCCCAAAGACCAATAATTTCTCCATCGTTGTTCTTAACTACTTCTCCACGAACCCACATCCAACCATTACTACCATCTAGGCGTAATGTTTTTAATTCCAACTCGTACGGAATACCTGTGTTGCGTGTATTTACCAACGATGATGAGAGTAGATCCCAACTTTCGGGAGTAAATAACTTTTGGTGTTCGGTATAAGGTGGTGGTGGAACCGTTGGGTCGAAACCATACATTTTGTAGAGTTCTTCGGTCCAAACTACCTCGTTGGTTGCAATATCAAGATACCAACTGCCAACTTGCGTAATTTGCTGTGCTTTTTTTAATTCATTTTCGCTTCTTTTTAGTTTTTCTTCATTTAGCTTACGTTTGCTAATGTCGATGCAAGTCCCAACCCACTCTAATATACTTTTGTCCTCATTAAAAACTGGAAAACCACGAGCCAGTTGGTAGCAGTAAACACCGTCGTGCCTTAGTAATCGGTATTCAATTTCATACGGTATTTTATTTATTACTGCATTATTCCATTCTTTTAGGGTTCTTTCGCGGTCATCGGGATGAATGGCTTTATTCCATCCTGTACCTTTAACTTCTTGATATGACTGCCCTGTAAACTTTCTCAATGAAGGCACGTCTTCTACTACTTCTCCTAAAGCATTGGTAACCCAACCAATTTGCCCAGTTACATCAATATACGACCGATACCGTTTTTCGATGGCGAGCTTCAACTCCTCTTCGTGTTTGAGCTTTGTAATATTGACAAAAGTTACAATAATGCCTTCTACAGCATTATCAACAGTGCGATAAGGGATAATACTCATTAGGTACCACAACCCTTTTTTATCCTGAATCTCTTTTTCGAAAGATTGCAATTGGGAATAAACACTCTCGATTTCTGTCAATAAATCAACGTCAAAATTGTTGAGCGACAAGTGTTGTAATGGGCGACCAACATCGGTCGAAATAATATTGGTAAGTTGGCTTGCCACATCGTTCACCTTACGGATAATTAATTGCTGATCGAGATATAGGGTGCCAATTTTTGTGTTTTTTAATAAGTTTTCAACATCCGATGTTAGCTCAGTAAGTTCTTCTATTTTGCGAATATGCTCTGAGTTAACAGTATACAACTCTTCATTTACCGATTGCAACTCTTCGTTGGTGCTTTGCAGCTCTTCGTTCGAAGCAATCAATTCTTCGTTCGACGATTGGAGCTCTTCGTTGCTGGTTTCCAACTCTTCTACAGTTGCTTGTAGACTTTCGCTTTTCAATTGTAACTCCTTTTCTAACTCATCAATACGCTCGTTGTAATGCATTTCGACATTCAGTTTGCTCGATTTTGCAGGTCGCTTTGCTGGAATTGACAAATCTTTTTCGTTAAACGAAATGAGGTAATAGAAGCTACTGTTGAGTTTATCAACAATTTTTTTGCAGGAAATGCAGAGCTGTTTCCCTATTATTTTCGATTCAATATTTTCAATAACTAGCTCATCATTGCTATTTGATGCCCTACGAATAAGACTGCTCACAAAAACTGAGTTTTCTTTCGAAAGCATTTTGAGCAGGTTAATGGTTATTTGACCTGACGGAATGCTTAAGTAGCTGTTAACATCGTTGATGGTGTGCAAAATATCGTAATTCTCGTCGACAACTACCGAAGGTGGAAGGTAATCAACCATTATTTGGTCGAACAAATTCTCGATAAAGTGATTTTTTCCTTTTGACGATTTTAGTGGGAAATTTGCATGCAGTATTTCGGGGTAGTTTTTAAATTCCGTTGATTTTCTTAATGCAGCTTGAATTGAAGGTTTGTAGCTCAGGAGCTTTTGGAATATTTTCGACTTTGTATCTATTGTCTTGAAGGTTTCAGACATGTTACCCAGCGATTCGCTGGAGCCCAGAAACAAATGTCCGTTGTCATTGAGTGAAATATTAAATAACGCAAATATTTTTTGTTGCGTGTCGGGATTCACATAAATTAGAAAATTTCGGCACGAAACAAGGTCTAATTTAGAAAAAGGAGGGTCGTTGACAATATTTTGCTTCGCAAAAACTATCATGGATCGAATACTGTCATTGACTTGATATCCGCCCTCTTTCTTATTAAAAAACTTAGTAAGCCGTTCGGGCGAAACATCGGCAACAATATTGTCGGGGTATAATCCAGTTGATGCAAATTCTAAAGAGTTTTTATCCAAATCGGTAGCAAATATTTTCACTTCTCTATTGATATTGCACTCTATCATACATTCTTTAAACAGCATTGCCAGCGAATAAGCCTCTTCGCCGGTAGAACATGCTGCTACCCAAACGCGTATTTCCTTGTTTTGCAACGATGTTTCGATAATTTTCGAAATTACCTCACTTTTAAGGATATTGAATGCAGTTTCATCTCTAAAAAATCGCGTAACACCAATTAACAATTCATTGAATAAGATATTGATTTCCTTACTGTTATTCATTAAAAACTTGACATATTCCTCTATTCTTTCGAATCGATTAATGCTTATTCTTTTCTCGAGACGGCGTAAAATAGTGTTTTCTTTGTAGCAGGAGAAATCAACATTTTTAGTTTCATTCAATATAGCAATAACTTTCGAAAGCTGGCTCTGCTCACTGGCTAAAATGGTTTCAATTTGCCGGTTTTTCTTTACAAATGGGTGTTTTATGTAGTTAATCAGTTCTTCGGCCAATTGCTTTGGAGGCATAATAATATCAACCAGGCCCGTAGATATGGAACTGTGGGGCATGCTTTCGAATTTGGCCGATTTTTCCTCTTGTGCCATGGTCATGCCACCAAACTCTTTAATCGCTTTTATTCCCAATGTACCATCGCTACCCGCACCCGAAAGGATTATTCCCACTGCGTTTTTCTCTTGATCTTTGGCCAATGAACGGAAAAAAATGTCGATAGGTAAATTTAATGTACGAGTGGCACTTAACTCGTTTAGGTACAAAACGCCATGAAAAATGGTCATGTTCATTTTGGGTGGAATCAAGTAAATATGATTCGACTTCAAGGCCATTCCATCTGTTACCACTTCAATTTTTATTGAGGTATAGCGTGAAAGAAGCTCATTCATGAAACTTTTGTAATCGGGCGACAAGTGCTGAATAACAACAAATGCTGCATCCGGCGTGGCAATCAGATTTTTAAAAAAATCTTGCAATGCTTCGAGCCCACCTGCCGATGCGCCAATGCCCACGACAGGAAAATTGAGAATTGTTTTTCCTAAATCGTGTTCCGAATTGTCGATACTGTTAACCATTTTTTTTGATATCATATCAATGTGGTTTAATTTTAATCGTCAAAAATAATAAAATATTCTAAGTTACTTATATAAATGAAAAAAAAACACTAATGTAATTAGTTTTAAGTGTTAATTTTATCCATAAGCCCCCTCTGATTACCCTATTTTTAAAAAGTAAAAAATGCATAATTTTGGGATTTTTATATGTTATTATTTCGGTAACTAGTCAACAATCCTTAGTTTATGATACCAATTCTTACTTCTTAAAATGCCGAAAGTCATTGGACTATTGTGCCCTTTTTTATCATCTTAATATTTTCTATTCTGCATCTTGTGGTTTTATTTTTCAAATCACATTCATATAAATGAAGTTAATACACAGATAACAAATGATATATTTTAACCTTGACTAAAGGGGATTAGCAGTTTAAATTATTATGACATTCGATTGAAAAACAGTATTTTAGTAGGTTGATAGAGCAAGTATTACACATAGCTTTGGTATTAAAATCCAACAACGGAATGATTGATGGATTTTCAAAACAGCTCGAATTTGCTCAAGAAAAAACAGTTGTTCTTAAAAAATAGAATGCGGTTTTTAAAAGATTGTTTAGCGGTTTACGAAAGGCCAAAAGATGGCCACAATAGCAGTATTTATTAATATATTCAAATACAATGTTTTTACTCAAAGATATCTTTTTTCTTCTCCTAATCTTTCGAGTAATTCATTTACTTCTTTTTTCATTTCAGACATACGCACTTCGCGATTTACCATAAATTTGTTCATATAATCCAAATCTTGATTTTTTTTGATTAATTTTTCTTCCGTTTTTTTCATTTCAGAAAGGTCAATATCAATACAAAAAAATTCTTGCGGTCTACCACTAACTTCAACAATAGTATGGTTCGACAAAACAGTTACAAACGAATTATCTTTGCGTTTTAGCACCAATTCGGATGCGGGAATAGCTTCACCTGATTTTGCCATTTCTTCCATTGCTATTTTTACTTCCGAGTGCATTTCGGTTGGTATAATCAAATCTATTAAATTCTTTCCGATAGCTTCTTGGGCGGTATATCCGTACAATCGTTCAGATGCTTTGTTCCAATACTGTGTAGTACCATCGGGTGCATAGCCTTGAACAGAAACTGTTTGAATATCCTCCAATATTTTTCTGAAACGCATTTCGCTCTCAATTAATTTTACTTGATTTTTTTTTCGCTCTGTAATATCTTGTATTACTATCAAGGTAGCCGGGTGGTCGTTAAATCTTATCGATTTTGCTTGTATTTCAACGTCGAGTGTAGAACCATCTAATTTTAAATATTTTTGCTCTTGCATATCAACATACCCTTTTACGCTAAGTATTTTTGAATTTTCAACTGCTAAATCTTTAAAATCTGAATGTAAAAAATCAAATACATGTCTATTCAAAAGTTCATTTTGTGAAGTGGCTCCAAAAAGTTGAACTGCCGAAGGATTAAAATAAATTGATTTCCATTCGTGAATTACAGCCATTGCCACAGGCGATAATTCAATCAAATTTCGAAAATCATCTTTGCTATCTTTTAGATTTTTGTTAATGAGTTTACTTTTAACTATTTCATTTCTCAGCTGTAAATTACTAAAAGCTTTCTCCGACAATAGATTAGCTAGAAAAAACAATAAATTTGAAATTTTAGTAAATTTATCAATGGACATTACAGGCACTTTTTTTAATTCCAGTTCAAAAGATTCTTTATCAGTACCAATTACATCAGCATATTGTACCAATTTATTCAAATCATTCTCTTCGTTGCGCACTTGACCAATCAACCAATTTGCAATATGCTTTCCACCAACTGTTATGGATGCTCCCGCATCCCACAATCCACCACTTAGGCATTGTTGTACGTTTGGACCTTTCGGATTGTAGCTACCAATTAAAGCATCTGATTTATAACAATTTGCACATCCAATTTCAGTTTTTCGAACAATATTTTCGCAAAAATTAGTAAAATTGCTCGGTTTAGTTATTGGGTTGCCACTTACATCGGTTATTAATGATGCCACACCATGTGCATCAGCAAATAAATTTTGCATGTATTGAATTTCATTCATATCAAAAATATCTGCAAAACTGATGTCTTGAAAATCTTCTATGAAAATTTCATTTGCATTAAGGCTATTATTATTTAAAGTATCCATAGGTATATACTTAGTCAATTAAAGAATATTTTTTGAAATTCAAATATACAAACAAATTTATTAAATTAAATGTTTACCCATACAATTTTCCAATAATCCATAGTCGCCAATTAGTAGGCAACACATTAAATAAATGGTAATAAAATTGATTGACAATACCTGTTACATAAAAAGTATGCATACGCTTATTTAGCACTTGTTGCACTATGGGTCGCGCTACGGCTTCGGCGCTCATACCGTTTTGCTCGTCGTGTTCCATCCTACTTACCGATTTTTTCATCGTTTTATAATAGGGCGATTTTTCGTTTTGTGAAGCTTGTGTGTATTTTCGAGCTGAAGTGAAAGCCGTTTTGGTATCGCCTGGCATAATGGTGCAGCATTGAATGCCATAAGGTTTTACTTCAATAGCTAATCCGTTCATAAACAGCATTAATGCGGCTTTAACCGACGAATAAAAAGTTTGAAATGGAATAGGGATAACGCCTGCCAACGACGAAACGGTGATTATTTTTCCATAACCTTGTTCTCTAAAAATTGGCAAACATGCTTGAATAGTTTTTACCACGCCAAAAAAATTAGTTTCGAACTGATAGCGCACTTCGTCGACACTTGTTTCTTCGATGGCTCCTGCAATACCGTTTCCGGCGTTTGCAATTACCACATCTAATTTTCCGTGTGTGTCAATTATTTGTTTTACAACAGCTTGAATATCCGATTCGCTGTTCACATCCATTTTTACTGGAATGATTACACCCTGCGAAGTGTCATCTTTTTGTTGTGGACTACCACCCCGCGAAGCACCATAAATAATGGCTCCTGCTTTCATTAATAGCTCAGCTGTTGCTTTTCCTATTCCAGCACTGGCACCTGTAAGAAGTACAATTTGTTGTTTCATATTTGATTTTCTTTAAAGTTACAAAGATAGTATTTTTAACTATAATTACAAGGGATACTATACAGTTGACAAGCTGTTAATTAGGGACAAGCGGTTTGACAAGGGACAAGCGGTTTCCTAACCGCTTGAAAATACCATCAAGCGGTTAGGAAACCGCTTGTCCCTAATTAACCGCTTGTCCCTTGTATAATGAACAATTTATCAAAATACATGTTGTAACATATATAATATAAATACAATAATAATGAAAACTACCTTACATAAAGCTGCTTCTCGCGGACATGCCGACCATGGTTGGCTAAAAACAAATCATACTTTTAGTTTTGCCAATTATTACAATCCTGAACGGATACATTTTGGTAAATTGCGTGTGCTCAACGACGATTGGATAGCTGGTGGAAAAGGATTTGGTATGCATCCACATGATAATATGGAAATAATAACTATTCCGCTTTCGGGTGTAGTATCGCACAAAGATAGCATGGGCAACAACGGGCTTATTGGTGCTGGCGAGATTCAGGTAATGAGTGCCGGTAGTGGAATTTATCACAGCGAATATAATGGCGATGAAAAAGAACCGCTTTCGCTGTTACAAATTTGGGTTTTTTCGGACAAAAAAAATGTAACGCCACGTTACGACCAAATTTCACTCTCTGATATATCGAAGGAGAATCAATTATATCAAATACTATCCCCTTCGGCAGACGACGAGGGTGTGTGGATTCATCAACAAGCTTGGTTTTCGTTAGGTAATTTTACAATAGAGTGGGAGGGGAGTTATCAGTTACATAGCGCGCAATCAGGGGTGTATGTATTTGTAATTGAGGGCGAAGCAGTTGTTTCGGGTACTGAACTTAACCCGCGAGATGGGATAGGAATTAGCGAAGTTTCACAAATTGAACTGAAAGCCAAATCGGGTTCAAGGCTACTTATTATGGAAGTACCGATGTGATGATGTGTCCCGATAGCTATTGGGAGTGATGATGTGATGATAGAATAAATGGTAAATGATTTGATTATTAGCACACTAAATATTATCCAATAAATCGTTTTAAAGCATCTTCAAGTTTTTCCTTTTCAATTGGTTTTGTCAAAAAGTCGTCCATACCTGATGCAATACACTTGTCGCGTTCTTCTTGCAAAGCGCCTGCTGTAAGAGCCAAAATTGGAACGTGGGTTTTATTTTTGCCTGCATTTTCTATTTTACGAATAGCTAACGTGGCTTCTAAACCATCCATTTCGGGCATTTGCATGTCCATAAGAATGAGGTCAGGGAGCTCATTTTCAAATTTTTGCACCGCTTCTATTCCGTTTTCGGCTTCGATAATTGTAATATGCGGAATGAGCTTAGTCAAAAGGAATTTTATCAAAAGCATATTCATCGATACGTCTTCGGCAACAAGAATTTTTATTGGCTTTGAGTACTGTTTTTTTTCATTTTTTTCCACCTCAACAATTCTAATTTCCTCATCGGAGGCTTTTATATTACTCAAAATGTGAAAAAGTTCTTCCGATTTAACAGGTTTTGTGAGCATATTTTGCACGTTACATTCGGTACACTTTTTATGCAATTCGCCATCATCCGACGAGGAATGAAGTAGAATAATTGGCAAATCCTGTGCATTTATATTCATTTTATTTCGCACATAATCAATGGTTTGTAAGCCATCGAACTCGGGTATATGGTAGTCGCAGATAAATACATCAAAAGCTTTGTCGGAACGAAGAATCTCCAAAGCTTTTTGTCCACTCTCTGCACATACCCCTTCAATTCCCCAGTACGCTAAAGTGTGTTCTAAAATCATTCGGTTTATTTTATTATCGTCGACAACCAAGCAGCGCTTAATCGATTTTACGGCAACAGCATTTGGCTGCTCGCCAAATTCAATTTTAGTTTCAATTTCGAAGCTAAAAGTAGTGCCTTCGCCAGCTACACTATCAATTCGAATTGTGCTATTCAGTTTATTAGCAATCATTTGCGAAATAACAAGTCCAAGCCCTGTGCCACCATATCGGCGTGTAACAGAGCTATCGGCTTGACTAAAAACTTTGAATAATTTTGATTGCTGCTCGGCAGTAATTCCAATTCCCGTATCGCGCACCGAAAATGCAAATCGACCAGTTTCTATATCTACCACCGAAAACTCTACTTTCAATTCAATTTCACCCTCTTGTGTAAATTTTACAGCATTTCCTAATAAATTGGCTAAAATTTGTTTGAGTCGCACAGAGTCGGTAAATGCAAAGCGAGGCATGTTTGGCGACACATTGAGTAGCAGTTCTAATTTCTTTTTGTCGGCCGCAAATTTTATAATATCGGCACTTTGGTTTATAATTTCAATGATATCAGTTCTGATAATTTCAAGTTCCATCATACCAGCTTCAATTTTCGAAAAGTCGAGAATATCATTGATAATTCCTAACAAATTGCGCCCTGAGGCATTGGCATTTTTTACATACTGAAACTGTACAGCGCTTAGCGGCGTGCTTTGAAGCAAATCGGTAAATCCGATTACACCATTGAGTGGCGTTCTTATTTCGTGGCTCATATTAGCCAGAAACTCCGATTTAGCTTTGTTTGCTTTTTCGGCACTATTTTTTGCTGCTATCAGTTCGATTTTGTTGCGCTGAATAGCCAAAGCTCCACCCACTTCATTGGCAAAAGTAACATATAAAGCGTCTTCAAAATCTTCCCAAATACGCGTGCCATTGCTATCGACAAAGCCCAGCATACCATACATTTTTTGCTCTATATAAACTGGAATACTTAGTAGCGACTGACAGGATATGAGTTTGAAAAAATCGGCATTTACTGCATTCAAATCCATTCCATGTTTTTTTACTAACTTATTTTGAAGCAAATTGTCGAATAAATTTTTAAAATGGAAAGTTTCAACTCCTTTGAGTACTTGGGGCACTATTTCGGACATTGCTTTTAAGGTTGTTTTATCATACCATTCGTATTTCAATGTAAAAACATCTGATTCTTCACCAATGGTTTGATGTGCTTCGGATTGTTGTTCAGGAGTTAATTTTTTTTGTTCGAAGCAAACTAAAAATGCACGCTGATAGTGTAATGTTTTTGCAGATATTTCGAGAAAATTGTGCATCGAACTATCAAAATCGTGATTGGTAGTAAGTAGCACTTCCGAAGCCTTATTGGCGGTACGCAGCATGGTATCCGACACTTCTAAACGCTTACGAACCATTGTCATACGGCGAATAATATTTGAAAAAAGAAATATAATTGCTAATGTAATGAGCAAAAAACTGATAAAGATTAGGATAATAGATTTATTTTGCTTTTTCCAAAGCGAATCGGTATTAATAGAAAATATAATTCCTGTTTTTTTACCCACAATACTTACAGGGAAAAAAACAGAATATGCATTTACCTTTTCACGATATTGAATAGTATGTTGAAATGATTTTGATAGGTTATTTGTTAAATTTTCTTTAATATCAGGCCTAATATCTGTTTTAAAATCGGCTATTATAGCAGAGCTTACATGTTCGCTGTATTTTACAAGTAGTGTTTCTCCTGTTGTATCAACTGCCCAATACCACGAATCTTTTCCTATATAAAATCGGTCGAAATGGGAGGCCAAAAAGTTTTGAATATTCAAATAGAAGCGGATATTTGCTATAATTTTACCTTCGAAATTGCTCACTGGTTGTACAAAATAGAGCGTATCTTTTGTTTCTACTAAAAGCGGTTTTTCGACTAAAACTTGTTGATTAGCAAATAGTTTGGGCTCGGATATGTTGAAGTAATTATTTTGAGTTCGTTCGATGTGGCGATAACTATGAGTAGATAACACAGTGATACCCGATATGAGAGTTTGGTTATTCGAATAAAATCTTCGAATGCGCTTTATTTCTTTGTCAATGTACTTGCTTCGCATTTCGGCAGAAAGATTTTGCGTGCCAGTGCTCAAGAAATATTCGAAATCGCGGTTTGCAAATTCAAATTTAACCGACTCCTCAAAATCAGCACTTGCTTTTTCTATACTTTCGCCACAAAGTATAATTTGCTTATTTATAAATTCGGATGTTTCTTTTCGCTGTTTTGTGTTGAGTTGGTAAAACTGCCAGATAGAGAGCGAAAGGAAAATCGTAATAAGCGAAAGTGTGATATAAACTTTATTCTTCATTTTAGCACTTCTAATAAATACCATTTTAACTCAGGAATTGGAGCTGCTATAATCGTTACTTGCTCGCCATTTATTTCAGCGTTTACAATTTGTTTTTTATTTTTTAAAATTTCGTTAGCAATAGCACGAACATTTCCATCTCTACTTAATGATATGTTGTAAAGCTCTTTACGATATGTATCTTGTTTAATTGTTTCGATGTATTTGTGATCGAACAGGGGAGGGAATGAAAACAAATTGATGATTTCTTCTTGAGCTGTTACTATGCTTCCGTTGTTGTCAATAATCACATTCATGGAGCCAATGCTATCTTTCAAGTAACGTTCTGTAATGGTGTTGATAGTTACATCGATACCAGGCACGCCAACCATTTTATTATTGTAATGTACAGGTGCAATTGCCGACACCATCCAGCCGCGTCCAGCTGGGTCAACATAAGGTTCGTTTACCCAAACCGATTTTTCTTCTGGATTGTGAGCTGCATCGGCTAAATAGTAAAAATTGAAGCTTGGAATGTTCATTTTGGCTTCGTATTGCGAGAGCACATCAAAAAATGGGTAAATACGATTGTAGGAGTTCTCGTCGTTGTAATAAACCTGTACAATTTCGGGGTATTTTTGGAGTAGTGCTTTAAAGTTCGCATCAATTGGTTCGGTAAAATAAACAACATTTTTGATATTTTCGTTTATAGGTATAACGCCCGAAACAAAAACGGCCGAACCACCATCGTTCACAGGTTTTGTAAATACGCCATTGGTAGCTAATTCGTATTTTTTTGTATCAATAGTAGGGAGTGTAGTGGTTTGTGCGGCATACAGTTTTTCAATAGCTATGCTAAGCACTTCAGCTTCCAACCTGATTTTTTTAAAATCGTTGCTAATTTTTTCGGCTTTTGAGCTTAATAATTCTAATTTTTTTTCGGGCGAATTGGAAGTGCAAGCCACAAATGTTAGGGCAAACGTTAGCAAACCAAACGTAAATCGGATGATGTTTTTCATAGCGAACTATTTTAAATTGAATTAATTATAACTATTTTTAAAAAGAGGCAACCATTGCTAAAAACAATTTTTTAGCGTTCGGATTCGAAGCAACTGTAAGTTTGAGCGGTACCGAAAATTGGTCGGTTATTTTGATAGCCTTTTTTACACTAAAACCTACATTTATAAACGAAAATTCAGTAGTGGCATATAGCGCGCTTTCCGAAGGCGTAAAACCTGCAAATATAGTATAATTCAAATCTTTTGCTTCACCCAAATAATTGATTTCAAAATAGGACGATTTGTTCGTTTTCGACATATCTGTAACCTTTGGGTCTATTGCTGCTCCGTACACTATCATACCGCCATACACGCTAAATGGAATGGTTTCGGAGCCATTAAAACTGAGTGCCAACTCGGCAGCATGTCCTGTTTCCGAATTTTTAAAATTAAAAAAATCTTGATTTAATCCTACATAACCTGGAAAGAACAAATCGATAAACTGTAACGAAAAATTAGAATATGTGTATTTGGCGTAAATATCAATTTCTTTATTTGTACCGCCAAGTTCGTAGCTACCCCATGTGCCAAGAGTAAACCCTTTGTACGATAGTTCGCCCCAAGGCTGAACAGCGGGCATAGTGCCCTGTTGAAATCCTCGCCACACATACGAAGAAGCTAAATCGGAACCGAATGAGATGTTTACATCGCTTTTTTCTTGTGCTTGCAAGCTACTTGCAGCAAAAATGATAAGACTAAAAATAATGATTTTTGTTTTCATCTGTTTAAAATTGATTTACCTGTCTTTTACCCCTATAAAGTGAAAATAAGAAGTAAAATAAGGTGGATGTTTTTGTTGTATTTTTGTCGTATTTATTCCAATTTTGGTTTTACTTTCAATTTTGGAATAACAAATGTAATTTTATTTTTCAGATTTTTTCAGATTTATCTAAAATATTTTTATCCAAAATGTGTTTTTTTTGTGTTTTTCGACAATTTCATAACTAAAACCAGAAATGTGGCATAGTTTCAATAGTTTTTACGACACAAAAAATGCTATAATTTATTGGTTTTGTAGTTTATTTTCTAAAAAAAATAGCAACTTAAAAAAACAAGTATTCCGTCGTATTTTACACTTGTTAGATAGCCTTTTTACTAAATTTATTTTTCCAAACTTGTATTGAAAGTCCAGAGTTCAATTCAATTGTACGTTTCATAGAGTTGAAGGATCCGAAACCACATTTTTCGGCTAACTGTTCATTACTGATGGTTGGATTAGATTCAATTATTCGTTCGACTTCACGCATGCGATACAAATTAACGAAAGCACAAAAATTCTGATTGTATTTTTTGTTGATTAAGGCAGAAATATAACTTCGGTTAGTACCCACGCGCTGAACAATATCCATGATATTCAAATTGTTATTCAAAAATATTTTCTCTTGCTCAAAGGCATCGATTAACTTTTTCAAAATCATCTGTTGCGATAAGTTTAGGTTTTCATCTTCTATATCGCTGAAAATGATTTCGGGAAATTTTGTTTCTTGCTCAAAAGTTGGATTGATGGCTTTTTGTGTAAATCCCATATAACCAATTCCGTACAATGATATTGAAAAAATTAGCCATATAGTATTTAGTATTATATCATTCGGCAAAAGTAGTTTTCGACCCACTATATGAGCTACAAAAGTGCTTATAGAAATAAAAATAAGAAAATAGTTAAGCCGTTGGGCATTGTTGTATTTGCCATCATTCATATTGGAATAGTATTGCTCAGCTTTATGGGCATGTTTTTTTAGTAAAAGTTGGTTCAATATAAATGTGATTACAAGTAGAACTACAAAAGTTAGTTTCACAATTCTGCGCATTATTCCCAAAAATTGAATTTGAGGTGAATCGGGAAAAAGCGTATCGTTGTAAAGCCAAGCTTTGTACTGTTCGAATGGAGTCAGAAAAATACCCACTGTATAAACTGTAGCAATCGCAATCGGCACAACGAGGTATTTGGCATGTAGGCGCAGGCTGAATTTCTGGTCGACCGTAAGCAGTCGGAAATAAATGTAATAAACCGGAAAAGCGATGCTTCCAAAATAAGCAAGAGCAGGTTCCCAATACGGAAAAATATCGGGGTAAGGAGCAAAAAACAAGTATTGCCCAAAAAGGCAAATAGCCACAATAAGCATAAAAAAACTCAGAAACCGTGCAGGCACGCTAATATTCTTCTTATTACTCTGTAATGTAATAAACCAAAAGAGCGAGATATATACGGGTGATAAGAGTATTAGTGTTCGAATCATATTTTAGTTAAAACAAAAGTGGGTGATGAGAATAAATGTTATGGCTATTTTTTGCTGGGTTTACTAGCAGATTTAAAAACATTTTCACTAATTTGATTTTTCCATTCGGTAATAGTCATTCCTGTTTTAGCAGCAACTGCTCGTTTAAGCGAATTCAATGACCCGAACCCACAACATTCGGCAAGTTGTTCGTTTGAATAGTGCTGATTCTCAGCATATACCCTTTCTAATTCGTCAATCCGATAACTATTTACAAAGGAACAGAAGTTTTGATTGTATTGCTGGTTAATCAAATTCGATATAGTAGTTCTATTAGTTCCTAGTACTTGCACAATGTCCATTATATTCAATTGGCTATTGAGGTATATTTTCTTTTTTTCAAATTCCACCAAAAGCTTGTTTAATAATTTTTTTTTGGCATCATTTGTCAAATCAATAAGTTGATTATTTAGCTCAAAGCTCTCGGACTCATAAGTTGGATTTATTGGCTTTTGCTTGAACCCCATGTATCCGATAATAAATAATACTATTGAAAAGATAGCCCAACCTAAATAAATATACCAATCATTGTTCAATAATAAATATCTACCTAATGCGCCTAAAACAAATGACGTAACGCTAATTGCAATAATTGAATAGTTAAGTACCTTCACATTGTTATTTTTACCATCCACAATGTCGGAATAATACTGTTCGGCATTCGCTCCATATTTTTTTATAAGCAAACTGTTGCCAATCACTGTTGCTATAACTTGAATTAAATAAGTGATTTTGCCAACAATGCGCATGGCAGCCAAAAACTGAATTTGCGGATTATCGTTGTAAGCATTTGGATTGTAGAGCCATACCTCATATTCGGCTTTGGGCGTAAGAAAAACACCAATAGTATACAATGTACCAACCACTAACGCAGGTAAAAGATATTTACCATGGATTTTTAGCGAAAAACTTTTATCAATAGTGAGTAGCCTGAAATAAATGTAATACATCGGAAAAACCAATAGCGATGCGTAAGCAAAAATGGGGTCGAAATACCGATAAACTTGAGGGAGTGGTACGTGATATAAAAAATGGGTAAAATAAACAATCAATGGCAGAAGCATAAACCTACCTAAATATACACGGGAGGCACTATACATTTTCTGATTCTCGGATAATAACGCAGCCCAGAGCAGACTAACAAATACGGGCGATATTAAGAAAACTGTTTTAAGCATACTAAATGTGCTATTCTATTTTTTACGCATATTTAATTAGGTACAAAGTAGCTGTTTCTTCCATTCCGACAGCGACAAGCCTGTTTTCGACGAAATGGCGCGTTTCATTGATTTTACGGATCCAAAACCTGCGCTTTCAGCTATAACTTCATTAGCCAAATCTTTTTTATCAAGTATAATTCGTTCCAATTCACTAATCCGGAAACCATTAACAAAAGTACAAAAGTTTTGATTGTATTCCTGATTAATCATAGTTGAAATATGCATACGATTACTTCCAACAACTTTTACAACATCCACAATTGTAAGTTCACTATTGAGATAAATCTTATTTTTGTCAAATTCCATCAATAACTTTTTATGAATCTTATTTTGGTCAATATTCAATTCAGAATCAACTGCTTGTGCTGGGACATTATCCGATTCGGTAACAAAAGTTGGGTTAATTGCTTTCTGTCTACAGCCAATGTACCCAATAAAATAATAATCGATAGCATACAAAACAGAATAGATTATCAACTCATTATCTGTATTAAATATATTAAGCGCATTAGCAACGTGAATTAAACAGTTGAAAATGAGTAAGTAGTTCAATATTTTGGCATTGTTGTATTTGCCATCATTTATATTTGAATAAAACTGTTCGGCTCTATCGCCATATTTTTTTAACAATACTATATTCCGAAAAAGAAAATAGATGGCTTGAAGGTCGATAGCGATAAGAACCACCAGACGCAATAATTTCAGAATACGAAACTGTGGTGTACCCGGAAAAGCATCTCTATCGAAAAGCCACACTTTATATTCGGCAAAAGGTGTAGCTAATACAGTAATTAAATAGACAATCCCAATTACCGCCGGAAGAATGAGATATCGGGAATGGGCTTTCCACGAAAATTTTTCGTCGACCGTAAGCAGTCGGAAATAAATATGGTAGAGCGGATATAACAGCGTGCCAACAAATAAATAAATAACATCAAAATAAGGGTATAGCTCGGGGAGTGGAGCACGATGGAAAAACCGGCATAAATTAAGAATAACCAACAAAAACATCAATTTTGCCAAATACGAACGTGGGATGGAATGTGTCGCTTTTTGTGAAAATAATAGAATGACCCAAAAAACTGTAACATAAACTGGCAATAAAAGAGCTAGAGTTTTTAACATGACGTATGTTTATAATTAAATTGCCCTCATTAGAGATCAAAAAAAGCTAATCCGTTCTATCAAAGCACAAATATAGTTCAAAAACTTGAGTCTATAGCTACTTTTTTTTTAATTTATTTTATAATTGAAATATCAGTTTTTTAAAAATGCAATTTATAAAAAAAAATGTACAAAATTTCAATAAATATTCATTTATATATATTAGAAAACCTATAAAGTTGTTTTTTTTATGAGTTTTGTACGAATTGAGCCAAAAAATATACCTTTTGTCCCAATATATTTACCTTTTGACCACCCAAGAACAATTGATAGGCGTATTTTTGTTGCTGAAAAATCTCTTAAATATTAATTTTTTATAACATTAAATTTTTATGAAATCAATTACCAATCTCATTTTATTCTTGTATTCGCTATACAAACAAAGTAGTGAATACTGTGTTCATAATATAATTATCTGAAAATCAAAGTCATTACGGCTGCTTTCAATCCTCTTATTGCTTGCAGTTGTAAGTCTTAAGAGTTATGCTGTAGATTATGCCACAAATACAGCAGCAATATTAGTTACTGCAGCACCTATAGTACTTACAAATGCTACGTATATTGTTCCTGGGGGTAGTTTTAATTCAACTGCAGGAACAAATAGAGCTATTGATATTAGGTATATGATATACGACGTCAAAAACAATCAAAATATGGGGCTTCCCGAAATCTCATACTCAGTAGATGGTAAGACTTACGTTTCAATTTACAAAATAACTAAAAATATAATAGATATACAGCAATATAAATTTAATATGTCAAGCACCGACATTAATGCCGTTGGATATTTAACACCTTATGTTTTTAATTGGGCAGGGGTAGATCGATGGGTTTATCATACATGGTATTATCCAACTGCACTTGCAGGAAAATCAATTACAATCAAGATTAAAAACTCAGCTCCTATTCAAAGCGGCTCAGCAGCTTTTGAAGTTACACGACAGGTCCAAACATTTAATTATGACTCACCAACAACAACTTATGAATTAACTCCCAGTTCGGATGGGAACTTCAACTTTAGTTGGACTACTTCTGAATCATATACGACTAAGTTTGATATATACTCAGACGCTTCTTACACGGAATTAGTAAAATCTGTACCTGTTTCAAACAATTTAAAAAGCAGTTCAATTTCTATAAAGCTAGGAGCATTTAATGTTAATCAAACTTATTATGTAAAACAGGTTTATGTTACACCTAATACAGTATCAGGATATTCAATTACGTATGAAAAGAAATTACTGCCTTTTACATTTGTCGGCTATAAATACCCAACCATAGTAACCGCAACTACTCAATTCAATGCAAATCCAATTAAGATAGATTTAGCAATTACAGAAGGCAATACAGGCTCAATATTGGCATCAAAATATTATGTAAAAAGAGATGGACAATATTTAGGTGAATTCACAGGTACAAACTTTACGGATGCAAATGTAACTGCTTATACCAAATATACGTATGTGGTTTATTCCGTACCAGATACCTGGACAAATAAAGAGATTGTAATACCTGAATTAAGTTATACAGTATCTACAACCACTAACCCCAAAGCCATATCATTCGACAAGTATAAATTATCGCCCGTTAAAGGCACGAGTCCATATATCAAAATAGAGTGGGACAATAATCAGTGGTATCCTTTGAATACGCTAAATACAGTAAAATTATTTAGAAAAAATAGTACAACCAACGAATTTACGACAGAATTGAACATTCTGAGTACAGATACTTATTATAAAGATTTTACTGATATTATTGAAAATAAGTACTACTCGTACAAACTTGAAATAAATCAATGGGGTAAAAAAACGGAAAAGATTGATAGTGTAATGGTTGTTGATATGGCCAAAATCACAAAAATTTCAGCTTCCAAAAACACCTTTGGCGACAGAATTAACCTGCAATGGACAATTGACAGATTAAACCTTTGCGATAGATTTGAAATTTGGCGGCAGTTTGCCGTTACCACTTCGGATGGCAAAGAAGCTTGGTCGGACTATACGATGGTAAATCAGTTCACGGCCCAGTCGCTCATCAACAGTTGGGACGATAGGGATGCAGCCCCAGGAACTTTATACAGATATAAGATTTTTGCATTTAAAAAAACATCTACTATCCCTGCTTATGACATCAGCGAAAACGCTACCGACATAGGCTTCCGAATGCCCGTGGGTGTAGTTACAGGCAGAATTACGTATGGGGCTGGCTCAGCAGTTGGCGGAGCATCTCTATACGTTTCAAGTTCGAGCGACACAGGCGATAAGCTTTACAAGAGTTTAAAATTTAGCGGAGACAATTTACAAGGAGGTAAAGTTAAGCTAACAAAATCCAAACATGGTTGTATAGCCGATAAAGGTTTCACTTTTCAGGCGTGGTTACAACCACTCAAACGTGAAGCAGTAATTTCAACAATTTTTGAAGTGGATAAAGAATATTCTATTCGGATGTACAATGACAATATTCTTATTTTAATGGGTAACCCACTTCAACAGGTTCGATCTTACAAATTAGAGTCAACTATTGCTGTCAACTCCTATTTTCATCTTGGAGTGGCGTATAGTTTAGATAAGAAATTGAAAATACTCATTAACGGGATGGCTAAAGACTCTGTGGTACTGACAAATACATACACATGTGCTTTCAATGAAACAACCCAAAGCTCCATTGCCAACAATACATCGGTTACCAAGCTACCATACAATGGGTATATCGATGATGTCCGTTTGTGGAATAAAGGCATTACTAGCACCGAGTCGGCTGATAATTACAACCGGTATTTGGGTGGAAACGAAACAGGTCTTATTGGCTATTGGCCTATGGACGAAGGAATCGGAAATTATGCTTTTGATTGTTCGAAAACAGATAAAGTGTTCAACGAAAGTCATATTATAGACATAGTAAATGCAATATCTGATACGATAGTTCCAAAAAAAGAACAGCTTTCAATAAAAGGAGTAACCGATGCCAGTGGTAATTATATCATTCGCGGCATTCCATTTACTGGCGATGGTTCTACCTATTCTATCACACCAATACTTGGTACTCATAAATTTGAGCCCAAACAACAACTACGATATGTTTCACCATCGAGTCTTATTCATAATGGTACTGATTTTACAGATAAATCATCATTCCCTGTAAAAGTAAAAGTAATATACAATAATACTGAGTACCCTGTAGCAGGTGTTAGCTTTTCTGTCGACGATAATCCATGTTCGAAAGAAAACAAACTAATAACTACAAAATTAGTTAAAGAGGGTTCGGTTGATGCGGGCGAGTGTATTATCGATGTTCCCATTGGAGGGCATTATATAAAGGCTACATTAGCTGGTCATGAGTTTAAATACAAAGGACGTTATCCTGACACAGAGTTAACTCACGATTTTGATGAGAACTCTAGTGGTGCAACTATTCTTTTTGAGGATATTACCTTGGTAACTGTGGCTGGTAGAGTTGTAGGTGGTGATATAGAAGCTGCATATCCAATTGGATTCAAAAAAAGTAAAGCTAATATTGGTAAAGCTAAAATTGAAATTAAACCTGCTAATTCAATTTACAATTTATCAGCAACAACAAGAGACTTAAACGATGATTTTACTAAAAATGATTCAACCAGATTTAAAAGTACTTCGTACATGAATAAAACTGGTGTTGTAGTAACTACAGATAGTATAACTGGCGAATATATGGTTAAACTGCCTCCTATCAAATGGAATATTGAGAGCGTAAAAACATATAAAACAACGAACTATGAAGACATTAGTAGTATAGATATTATTAATAATATTCAATCATTTGAGACAAATACTATGGAAAATTATTTTGATACACTCAAAATGATTACAACAAATAAAATAGATACATTTAAGTACAACCTTAAAAAATCGTTTACATATAAAGTAAAACCAATTATTGAGGTTAGAACAGCAGGCTCCGAAGAGTCGATGGCGTTTGGAGAACCCAAATGGTATCTCGATGATACGAATACTACTTTTGAAAATTTATATACATATTCTGGTTTATTACCCAAAGATATTGTTTATAAATATGGAAAAACGATAAATCACCCGAATGGAAAACCTATTTTTATTCAGAAAAAACTTTATGCGCTTCGTATTAAGGCTTATGAAAAGTATGAACACCCGAATACAGATATTACCACTGTGCCATTGAAAGGAGCTGAAGTAAATATACAAAATGAAATAGGCTTGCTTAGTAAAAAAATAGTACCTGAACCAACAGATACTATTCCAAATCATACCATGAAATTAGATAAAAATGGAGAAATAAATTATATTTTTAAAGCCGGATTTCCCAATACTGCTGCTATTGATGAAGGATTAGAAATGAAAATTTCGGTTAAAAATGGAAATGATAATCCAGTAGAGTGGACGGAAATGGGTACTTTTAAAGGAATTGTATTAGGTTGTGAACTTTTGGGCGGTTCTAATTTTGTTACAAAAGGACCAACTGTGCCGCTTGTAGTTTTACGTGACCCTCCTGGCTCTAATAGCTATTCGTACATGGAAGAGGGTTCACAAATATCTTATAATATCTCAAGCAAAAGTAATTTCAATGGAAGTTTTGATGTAAAAAGTCAAATGTGGCTGGGCGTAGGCTACAAAGTTGGAGCTGGTATCGGATTTATGGTAATGACAGAAATAGAAAATAAAAATACTATTACTGCTGGTTTAGAGGGACAGTATGCTAGTTTTACTGGAGATACAAAAAATAAATCAATTACTTTAAAAGAAAGAATACAGACTTCAAGTTCTCCAGATTTTGTGGGTTCTAATGCTGATGTTTATATAGGTGTGTCAACAAATATTTTCTACAGCAATAGTAATATACTTACAATTAGTAATCAAAAGCTGCTTAAAACAACGGCTTTCAGTGGAGAATCTACTGCCGATACTGAGTTTAAGTACACTCAAAACGAAATACTTACTCAGCAAATTCCTATCTGGAAAAAAAGGATGGAATTAGTCTTAAAAACAGTAAGTCACGATGTTTACTCGGGAACAGCCTATAATGACTCTGCAAGGATTAAAAATAAAACATTTTGTTAACAAGTGGTTCGGGTTTAGAATTAGGGAAAGGTACGTTTCCACTTGATGTGCCCTATATCCAAATTGACAATGCTGAAAAAAATGACATCCCAAATGGCAAAGAGGCATCGTTTGTATTGAAACTAGGTAGCAACTCAGATATGCAGACTACTAGAGGTTATATGCTTTCTGTAGTTGACGAATCAAATAAAGATGGTGCTATTGTTTCTATCGATGGACAACCATTAGTTGGTGGCCGTTTATTCTATGTTACAAAGGGTCAATTAGTTGAAAAAACATTGATATTGAAACAGACAAAACTTGATGTGCTTGATTACAAAAATATTAAACTTCGATTCTCATCGCCCTGTGATAATTCAATATATAGCGATAAAGATATCAGTGTAGCGTATATACCTTCATGTAGTGATTTGGATATGGTTTTAGACCGTCAAATTATCAATACACTAAAATCAGAACCACTTAAGGTTACACTTAAGAATTTTAATCAGGAGTATAAAAACTTTCTGGGCTTGCAAATCGAATATAAATTAGAAGGTAGTACATTATGGGAATCAAAAGCATTTGCTAAAAACAGTGCAACCCAAACCATCCTGAAGACTGCAAAGAACATTGATGCAAAAACTCTTTTGCAAGCTGAAAATAGCAATTTGGTTAGTTTATACAACTATTCATTGCCAATTACAGATTTAAGCGAGGGTAAATACATTTTTAGAGCAAGAACATTATGTAATAATCTAAGTGAACCCACAGAAGTGATTAGTAATATAACTCCAGAGTTTGCAGTTATAAAGGATTTAGTTCAGCCATCATCTATGGGGGCTCCTTCACCATCAAATGGAATTTTAACTCCCGAAACTGAAATGGCAGTAACTTTTAACGAAGACATTCAAACGTCGAGATTAATACCTGGTAATTTCGAAATAAAAGGAGTTTTAAATGGAGCCGCTTTACAACATGCTGAAGGTTTAGCGTTGGATGGAAATGAAAAATCCGAAGCATTTACTGAATCTGCCATTAGTTTGCAAAACAGCTCATTTGCCATTGAAGCTTGGGTGAAAACTTTTGATAATACGACCATGGGTAATTTGTTTTCGATAGGCGAAGGAGCTGACAAAGTTACTTTAAAAATGAATAAAGAAAGTATTGCTTTGTTTGTAAATAATTTACAAGTTGGTGGATTGAGTACGATAACTCCAAAAACTGACTGGCAATATGTATCTTTAAATTACAATGCGGCGAATAAACTTTTCCAGATCCATTTAATGAGTAGTAAAACTGGATATACGGTACTTTCACAATCGGTTTCAAATGGAGTAAATCCAACGGGGCGTTTAACAATAGGAACCGGATTTAAAGGTAATATACACCAAGTTACAGCATGGAGCGAAAATAGATCTATATCTGATTTAAGCGACATGAACGAATCAAAAACTGGAAAAGAGTCTAATATTATTGGTTATTGGCCAATGAACGAAGGATATGGGAAATTAACGGCTGATAAAGTACGAAGCAGAAACATGATTGTTAATAGCTCTTGGTTTATTGATCCAAGCGGCTACTCAGTAGCATTTAATGGTACAACAAAACAAGCTGTAACTATAAATACAGCAGCAATTCCGTTGACCACAAAAGATGACTTTAGTATTGAATTTTGGTTTAATGGTAAGTCGCAAAAAAATGTAACCATGTTCTCTTGTGGAAAAGGTACTGATGATGCAAAACCGGAAACCAAACTGTCAGTAGGAATTAATGATAATGGATTATTAAACCTCAATACAAAAGGCGTAAGTTATTTAATTCCGGGAGCATCAGTTCTTGATACCTTATGGCATCATTTTGCACTAAGTGTTTTAAGGGGTGGTAATTCAAATGTCTATATCGATGGACAACAAAAACTTCAGATACCTTCTGGTAAAATTGGAGGTCTGGAATCTGACAGTATCTCACTTGGTGCTCGCAGATATGGCGATACTATTATTGTTGATACGAAAAAAGTACTTAAAATCTTTAAAGATCAATACTTTGATGGAAAAATGGATGAAGTCCGAATATGGAAAAGTGCATTAGGATTAGAGAATATCCGATTAGATATGCGTTCTAAGTTGTCTGGAGATGAAGCTGGATTATTAGCCTACTATCCTTTCGAGAATAAAGAACCTGATAGTGGTAATTTGTTGAAGACTGTATTTTCGCTTAAAGAGGGTCTCAGTGATAAAAAATTATTAGCAAATTATGCAAATTTTAATGCTGCTACAAGTTATAGTTCTAATACTCCAGGCATCAAAATTCCACGTTCTAAAGAAAACGTAAGTTTTTCTTATACGTCAAGCAATAATAAAATTATTTTCAACATTGATGCACCTTTGAAAAAAATTGAAAATTGTATATTGGAACTTGTTATAAAGGATGTGTATGACATGAATGGTAACAACCTTGCTTCACCAATTATATGGACTGCTTTTGTAAATAATAATCGTTTAAACTGGGAAACTGAGCAAATGGCTTTATCAAAAGAAGTACTTGTACCTGCCTCGTTTAAAGCTATAATTGTGAACAAATCGGGTAAATACGAAAACTATGTAATTGATGGTTTACCAAGTTGGTTGAGCGTAAACAAATCATCGGGCAGATTAAATCCGTTGGAAAAAGCAGAATTATCATTCACTGTAGACAACTCAATCAATGTTGGTTCGTACGAAAGTCGCGTTACACTTACCGGAAATAATGGCATTCAGGAAATGCTACCTATTTCGCTCAAAGTAACCGGCCCTCGTCCCGATTGGGCTGTGAATCCGTATGATTTCGAGTCGTCGATGAACGTAATTGGGCAAATCAAGATTGAAGGTGTTGGGCAAGAAGATACCGAAGATATATTGGCAGCCTTTATTGGAACAAAATGTGTGGGTATTGTAAATCCTCAATTTGATAAAAAGTTGAACAGCTACATGTTGTATATGGATGTATATGGCGCGACTAAGAATGTAGATCTAGGAATAGAAGGAGATGGCGGTAAAAAAATTACATTCAGCCTGTGGGATGCCGGAACAGGGCGTATTTATCCTGATGTAGATGTTACTACCATATTATTTTCTTCGGGTTCAATTATTGGATCTAAAACTTCGCCTCGCATATTTAATGCAACCGACAAAGTGGAACAGCAATTAAATATCAAAAAAGGCTGGAACTGGCTCTCTACAAATGTTGCGAATACTTTGAATCCTGTACTTTCTCAGTTTGAAAAAGGAATGGAAACAGATGGTGTTTTGCTTAAATCAAAATCAACATTTAACTGGTATGGTGGTGGAGAATGGGATAAAAATATAACTTCGATGGATCCTGTCTCAATGTATTCACTTCTCTCGGGTCAGCCAAAGACGCTGAAATTGAATGGAGCTACAGCCAAAGCTGCAACTACACCGATAACGCTTATTAAACGCGATCAAACCAGCACATACGGCTGGAGCTGGATAGGATATATTCCACAATTTGTAGCGCCACTTAGCGAAGCACTCAGCGGACTTGTTGCAAACGAAGGAGATGTAATTAAGGGTCAGATGGGTTTTGCAACCTATTCGGAAAATGAATGGATTGGTAGTTTACAGTATATGATACCCGGGCTTGGTTACATGTATGGATCTACCAGTTTATCGGAAAAAACGTTTAAATATCCATCGCAGTACATTTCAAGATCGAAAGTGATAATGAAAAACAAGGAAGCAGTAAATTACAAATGGGTGCCAGGTGGCGGCGGTCAAAGTATGACGATAACTGCTGTTCTTAAAATTGATAACGTTGAAATGACTTCTACAACTTTACAAATAGGTGCATTTATAAACGATGAATGCCGGGGAGTAATTGAACCAACATTGTCACGTGGCAAATATATTGCATATCTGTCAGTTTGGGGAGGTGGCGAAGACATGAATAAGAAAATAGTCTTCAAATGCTACAATCCTTCAACAGATAAAGAACTTGTATCAGCCGATAATTCAGTTATATATAGTCCGGACGAAACAAAAGGAAGTTCTATGAACCCTTATGCCATTGCATTCAGTAGCCTTACTACCAACGTATCTGATTTGGTTAATGGCCAAAAAGCTATTTATCCAAACCCTGTAATAAACACCTTGAATTTCGGTTACAATCCGCAAGGAATTGAACGATTAGAAGTTGTTGATTGCACAGGTCGTACGATGGTATTATCAACAGCAGTGAATAAGAACTCTATTGATGTAAGCGATTTGATACCGGGTATTTATACTTTACGTGTTAATTACATGGGTACTATTCGTTCGCATAGATTTATTAAGAAGTAAATTTGTTGTTTCGTTTATCAACCAAACGGGCTGTTTCAAATAATGAAACAGCCCGTTTTTTCTGCCAACTTGTTTGGTAAACAAAATAACCGCGACAATAAAAATTTCTTTTAAAAAATTGAATAACGTCCGAATCAGGCTGTTTTTTTTTATTGAAATTTAGCTCCACTTTATGTTAAGCAAGCTAAAATAGCTTTAGGATTGTACTATTATCAAAAAGCATTAAAATGATGTATATCGCTCGTTACGTGCCGAACGCGATGTTACCACTATTCAACGATTGCAGCATATAGAAAAATTTGCAGATATTGAAGGGGAAAAAGAATAGGCCGCGATACGAACCTAAGTGGCTTTATGCAAGCAGATTAGTCATTATTTTTTCTGTTGTCCACTTTTTGTCTCCGCACTTTTTCCACATTATTTCAATGTGAGAAGTATCTTTGTGCCATAGATTTTTGATTGAAAAAAACAATTCAAATCATTATTAAAAATGACAAACTCACCCGCTTCAACAGTACAGAAACCCAAGATTATCAAGTAATAAATAAACTGGATGCTTATGCAGGTCCATCAATTGGATTCTCTGTTCAACATGGAGCAACGGTAGCTGCGGGTATGGAATTACGCCTCAATGGGGTGCATTCATAGAAGGTTGAAAAACATGGGGCAGCTTTACTTTGGGAGCAGCTTACAAATTTAATAGATAGTAATCAAAATTAATTATTAACTTTCACTGAATTAATACAGTGGACTCAACAATTTAATTTTTTAAAACAATGAAAAAAGTATTTTTATTTTCGTTGGCCTTTATGCTTTTGAGCCTAACATCAAAAGCACAAACAACCACAAAACGTGTAATTGGCGAAAAATTTGGTGGCGGTATTGTATTTAGCGTTTCTGCCGATGGTATGAAGGGTTTAATTGTGGAAACACAGGACCAGGGAAGTTGCGATTGGAATGCTATTAAGGCTCTTATAGCAAAACCTGAAACCCACAGCGAACTTGGCAAGCTATCTACTGATTGGCGTTTGCCAACTAAGGATGAAGCAACTCAGCTTTATAGTCAAAAAGCTAAATTAAGTGGTTTTAGTGGCATTTATTGGACTTCGACCAATGGTAAAGGACAAGTTTATGTACTTGATGCTGCTACAGGCAAACTTAATATTGTAGCAAAAACGGCATCCAACAAGGTACGCGCAGTGCGTAATTTTTAATACGAATGAAAAACATATAAAACGAGTATTTAGTCAGTAAGTAATAGCTCAACTGAAACTAAATACTCGTTTTATATTGTTCATTCGAAAATAAAACAAATTTTTCCATATAAAATATTATTGCATTTATGAAAAAACAAATTTACTCTTTTTTACAATGGATAAACATCCAACGATGTTTTAACTATAAAAAAACAGGTGTTATAAATCAACATTTTTTTCGAACCTTATTCGCTTCTTTACTGCTTTTAGTGGCAAGTATTTCTTATGCGGATACCTATATCGACTTTAATAGTCAAAGTCATTTTAAGTTGACATCTCAAGGTTTTTCCAGTATAGACTTTGCAGTATTAACGTATGATTTTTCTGGCAATGATGATCGTTTGCAAACTGCCGAATTTTGGGTTCGTGAGGCTGATAATGCAACTTGGACAAAAATTCATAGGTTTGCTATTGGCAATAACAATGCAATGGCTAAGTGGGAGCCTGTAAATACAGAATATGCTGGCTATATTAGTTCTAATTCAGAAACAGAAGATAAAGGTCTTCGGTTCGCAAATTTCAGATGGCAGTATCCTGCACGATTTGCCGGTCGAACTTTGCAATTCAAGATTAACTATGAGTGGAACATAGATTGGTATCAAAAAAGTGGCGTTGATGTAACATCAACTTACCTTGGGTCAAATGCAACCGCATCATTGCCTTCGTATACTCCAACCATTAGTTCGGCAAGTATAATTGCTAATGCTACCGACAAAGGAACTTTCTCGTTCAACAGAACAGCAGGATCGCTTCTAATTGATAAAGTAAGTATATGTTCGGATGCAGCACGTACGAATAAAATGACAGAGTTTGCTGTGGCTATTAGTGCTACATCGGGAACTACAAATTTTTTGTGGAACAATAATTTCACCGTAAATACTCGACTATATGTGCGATACGGGGTTACCATTCCTCCTGTTTTTGCGGGAGCTGCATCGCGTGAATTTGTTTACGACAGCGAGGTCGCTGTTTCGGGTTATAATCGACCTATAAATTTAGATAAAAATTACAATAACTGTAACAAGAGCTTTACACTTACTTGGAATGTAAATGACGAAGGTGGTACTTTGTCGAATAAAGGCACGTGGGTTGTCGACCGTAAACTTACAACCGAAGCTGCTACTTTGTATAAAGAAGTGGCCAACTCAATTGCTAGCAATTTGCGAACTTATGAAGATCAGACCCTTGATTATGATAAATCGTATGATTATCGACTTCATTTTGTTCCTGAAGGAATGGATAAAGTACGAATTATTCCTGAATTTAATTTGTTTACCTCTGTAAACACCAAACGCAGTGTTTTAAATACCTTTACATTTACTACTTATAAAAAAACATCTGCCGAAAATCCAAAAATTCAATTCAATTGGACTCCTAACTGGTGTTTTAATCCTACTATTCATTTGCAACAAGAAAACACAGTTACAAAAGCTGTCATCAATGTTCCAATTAATAGCACCACTAACAATGCAACAACTTTTACGCATGAAAATCTGACAGAAAATTTGATGTATAAATATCGTTTAAAGGTAACCACCGAAGGAACAGATTTATACACCGACTGGCAGAATGTAATAATAAAAGATGAAGTAAAATACAAATCGGTTACATCGTCTAAAGGAACACTTGCCGACAGAATTCAACTTAAATGGGATGTTGAACGAAACGATTTGAGTAATTCATTTTTTATTAAACGACAAATTTTTGAAGAGGGTCGCGAAAACCCGAAGGAAGATATTACCAATATCACTACAAACGGAAAGTATTATAGTTTCGAGGATCGTAATATCAATCCTGGTATATTGTACAAATATACTTTAGGGTCGCAGTTCACGCTCAGTTCCGGAATTATTGATACTGTATATTATAAAGCCGATATTATTGGATATGCTCAGGCAAGCGGAACTGTTTCCGGTCGTATAACATTTGGTTCAGGCTCATCGGTCGACAGTGTTTCGGTATTTGCATCCAATGCCAACGAATCGGAATCGCTTTATAGGGCCATAAAATTTAAAGGAACTGGTGGATTGGGCGAAGTAGCATTATCTACTAAAAAACATGGTTGTGTGAAAGATGGTTTCACATGGCAGGCATGGCTTCAACCTCAGGATGCTACAAGCGATATGGCTGTGTACGAATGCTTTAAAGAATATTCCATCTGGTACGAAAATTCAACGCTTAAAGTATATCTCGATCAGATTGACCCAATATCACCATTAATTTCGTTTGATATGTCCTATCTGAAAGCGGATGAATACGTACATGCGTCTGTTTCATTCGATGGCGATTCAAAACTCAAGCTATTCGTTAATGGCAAATCAGTATCGGAAGTAACACTAAGCACCACCGAAAGAGCATTGGTGAATGTGTGCCCAAATGTTGAACCACGAACAAATAATACTATTGCATATTTGGGCGACGGATTCTTGTTTAAAGGTTCTTACAAAGGAAATGTTGACGATATGCGTTTGTGGGATCGTGAACTTACAGCCAAAGAAATAGCTGAAAACTACAACCGTTATATCAATGGTAACGAATCGGGCTTAATCGGCTATTGGCAGTTCGACGAAGGACTCAACCGTTATGCATTCGACCGATCAAATTATAAGAAAATTTTCAACGAGCATCATATAACATTTACACAAGCCGAATCGACCAAAGCAGTACCTACTCTCGAACAACTCTCGATTAAAGGAATATCTGATAAAAATGGTAATTACCTAATTTCGGGAATCCCATTTACGGGCGATGGTTCGACTTATGCATTTACACCATCAAAACAAAGTCATGAATTTGAGCCTTCGCAGCTTAACCGTCATTTGACATACCAAACATCGGTGCACGATGAGGTAGACTTTAAGGATGTGTCGTCGTTCAAAGTACGTGTAAATGTTACTTATGACAATACAACATTCCCTGTTGATAGTGTGGATGTGCTTATTGATGGAGCTAACGTTTATAAAGATAAACAGATTTTGAGCACCAATTCAGTAGGTGATTGTATTGTAGATGTACCTATCGGAATTCACACAATATCGGTAAGTCGACGTGGACATAGCTTTGTAGATGGCAATAAAAATACCGCTGTAGTTTCGATGAATTTTAAAGAGCCTATTCTGGGTAATCCAATTAAATTTTTCGATACTACAAAAACGATTCTTGCCGGACGTGTAGTTGGTGGCGTGGTACAAGGATCACAACCTCTTGGATTTGGATTAAGTAAAGCCAATATTGGTGAAGCCGAAATCACTATTGAAGTGCCTGATGGCGACTATGTGTTAAACCCAAGTAGCAATGCAATTAAGTTGCCAGGCGCTATAACCGACACTATTAGTAGTAGTGCAACTATTGCAGCTGATAGTAAAGTGATAAAAGTAGTAACCGACCCCAAAACTGGTGAGTTTAGAGTTCTATTACCTCCGTTGAAATACAAAGTGACTGAGATTACTACTCGTGGTGGACTTAGAGGAAAAGATTTTGTGTTGACGGAGTTTAATATTGACCCAAATGTGGTTTTAAGCGATACTGCCAATATAAACAAAAATAAGAAGAAATTTAGTTACAATCATAAACTAAACTTTACTTATAGGGTTGATAAAATATCGATTGATGTAATTGATCCTACTATGCCTGCAAAAGTGTTTGGTGATTCAATATTTACAGCTACTAATCTTACAAATGGTTCTAGCATACGAATTCCTTTGTATAAATCTTTGAATAACAATCCAAGTACACCTGATTTATCATTAAATCAAAAACCGCAATATAAATATGATTGTCCGATATATCAAACAACCAAAATTTATAAACTAAGAGTTTTTGCTTACGAACAATACACACATCCAGACAATTTGCCCGAAATGGCCGATTTCTGTAAAGTGCCAGCGAGCAACGCTTCTATTAGTATTGAAAACGAATTAGGTCGTTACGAACTACCTATTGGTAGCGATGGAAATCCAGAAAACTTGGAAGCTACTGAGAATAATTACTCATTTAACTCCGAAGGTGTTTTTGATTACAGATTTAAAGCAGGATTCCCCAATTTAGTAGCTCCATATAAGTTAGGCTTGGATATTGAAGTGAACTACGAAGGAAAGAAAAGCAGTTGGGATGGAAATTCTACTTTCGAAGCTATTGTAATGGGCGACATTCTTACTGGAACTGACTTTGTTACAGCGGGTCCAAACTTGATTTCATTTGTGTTGCGCGACCCTCCGGGTTCGAACAGTTATTCCTATATGGAAAAAGGGACAACTATCAGTAATTCATATAGTTTTAGTAAAAGTTATGTAGGTTCCGAAAGTTTATTGGGCACAATTAATTATGGTCAAAAAATTTCGTTAGCTTATGGAGGTTTGTTTGTTCTGAAATTAGACGAAGTAGAAATTGACAATAAAACTGGAGGTGGTGTTGAAATTGAACAATCGGCTGGCAATGGAAACGAGTTTAATGTTAGCACTACTACAACCGAGCGCCTCGAAACATCTTCGTCGTCCGATTATGTAGGACGTAGAGGTGATGTGTACGTTGGAACATCTACTAATATGTTTTTTGGTACTTCGCGACGTTTGAATCCAGATTTGGCATCCGGAGAATATGTATTGAAAGTAAAAGATGAGAAAGTGGGAAATTTAAGTGCTGAAACTAATTTCAAATACACGTATGCTCATATTACCGAAACTCTTATTCCAAATTTAAAGAAGTTACGTAACGATTTGATTGAAACAGTGCCTAGCATGACTTCTGCTGAAGCTTATGTCGCAAAATCGAGATATGTAACCGAATTAAAGCCAACGGATGAAAACTTTGCTGCAGAAAAAACCTATCGATTTATTGAGCCTTCTACTAAAACGGCAAAACAATATGAAAATGAGGTACTTAAATACAACAACAGCATTGATGGTTGGATTGCTCAACTTGCTGAAAAAGAAGATGAGAAAATTGCAGCCATGGACTCCAAGGATGAATCGGTATATACAAAATCGAATATCTCAGCCGATGCAGGTGTTGTTTCTGAAAAATCGGTAACTATCTGTGGGTCTTCAAGTAAAACCAAAACTTCATCGTTCAGCAGACAAGGTGTGTTTAAAACTGAGAATGGTTTTGCATACAACAATACAGGATTCCAGTTTGAATTTGAAACCAAACACGGTGCCGAGTCGGAAAGTGTAACTGGTAGCGGCGAAGAGTATTGTACTACTTACGGATATGTAATAGCCGATGAAAATGCTGGCGACTACTTGTCGGTTGATGTATATTCACCTGTTGTTAAATCGTACAACGTTGAAGGTGAATTGAATAGTAAAGATAAAATTAAAAAAGAGTTTGATACCTATTCGGGAGCACCACTTTTTGTTACTCGTGGAGGACGTACTTCATGTCCTTACGAACCACAAGATGTTGTAGAGTATTCAACAAAAAATAAAGGTAAAGCATTAGGAGTAGCTACTCTTCAGGTTGAAAAACCATTATTAAGAGTATCATCAAGTGCTTATGCAAACGATATACCAAGTGGCAAAGAGGCTAGCTTTAAAATTGAGCTTTCAAATTTATCCGAAAGTAATACTGCTGGTTGGTACATGCTTACTGTCGACGAAAAAACAAATGCGAAAGGGGCAATTATTACTGTTGATGGACAAACACTTGGTAATGGAAAAATGTACTACATTGTGCCAAATGAGCCTATGACTAAAGTATTGAAGCTAAAACAATCGAGCCTCGATGAGTTAGAATACCAGAACATAAAATTGTTGTTAAGTTCAACATGCGATGGAATTTCTTCAACAACTAATATCTCAGCTCAGTTTATTCCTTCGTGTTCAGATGTAACGCTCGAGATTACCAACAAGATTATAAACTCTACAACATCCGATATTTTACCAATAAAAATTAAGGATTATAATCTTGATTACAAAAACTTAGGTGGTATTTTGTTGCAATACAAAACTATTAATCAAGATGAAAATGGTTGGACAACAATTCGCAAATTTGTGAAAGATCAATCTATCGTTGCTCTTGATCAGACAAGTCAACTATTAACAAGTGCAAGTACTGATTATTTGTATTCGCTAAAAGGAAAAGATGATCAAACTTATCAGTTCAGGGCAATTACAGTTTGTAAAAACGGTACGGGTCTTGTAAATAACGAATCGGAAGTTATTACCGTAATTAAAGACATGGTAACACCTACTTCGTTGGGCAATCCTTCGCCTTCGAACGGGATATTGACTCCTGAATCGGAAGTGTCGATTACTTTCAACGAAGACATACAAAACAGTTTGCTGAATAGTAGCAATTTTAAAGTAGAAGGTGTACTTAACGGTAATGCGCTTAAACACAATGTAGGTCTTAGTTTCACTGGTGCAAACGAAGCATATACCGAACAGCAATTTAATCTGCAATCGGTGCCGGTAAGTGTCGAAGGCTGGATTAAAACCCAAACGGATAATTCAAATGCTACCTTGTTTGCCATTGGCGAAGGTACAAATCAACTGAAACTACAACTCAACGGAAACGTGCTGAAAGCAATTGCCGGAACGGAAGAGTACACCGGAAATATAAATGCCGACGAAAACTGGCAATATGTATCGCTTGGCTATAACCCAACAAGCAAAAAACTAACCGTAAATGTAACTGGTCAAATGAACAATAACGTTAAAGTTATTAATCAGACGCTTACAGGTTCGGTTGAACCAAGCGGACGATTGTCGGTTGGTAAAGGTTTCAAAGGCGAATTAACTCAATTGTCGTTATGGATAAATAGTCGCGAATTAGCCGATATGGCGGTAGATAGAAACACCTCGAAATCGGGTCGTGAAATTGGATTAATTGGATATTGGCCATTGAACGAAGGTTCGGGCACGCTGGCTGCTGATAAAGTAAACAGTCGAAGTCTGACACTTAATACAGGTTGGTATATCGACCCTAAAGGAAAAGCGGTGCAGTTAAACGGAACAAATCAGAATGTGCTTATTTCAACAGCAACTATACCTGTTACTAATAATCAGGATTATAGCGTTGAGTTTTGGTTCAAAGCCGGACAACAAACAAATACAAGCTTGTTTTCGTGCGGAAAAGGCGTCGACGATTTGGATTTGGAAAATAATTTATCGGTTGGTTTTGATGCTGCAGGTAAACTTACAGTTTATGCCAAAGGTGTTGCTCATCTTATTACGAACGATAATCTTCAGGATAATCAATGGCATCATTTTGCCATAAGCGTTTTACGCCGTGGTAATACCAATGTTTTGGTAGATGGTATTTTGAAATACCAAGTTGTTTCATCGAAATTCGGAGGATTGGAAGCAAATAAAATGAGTTTAGGAGCACGATACTACAAAACGGATAATGTAACGTATAATTATACTACCGACCAGTATTTGAATGGTATGCTCGACGAACTACGCATTTGGAAAGGCGCACTTACAGCCGAAAATATCCGTTTGGATATGAACAACAAACTAAATGGTTCCGAAACGGGCTTAATTGCTTATTATCCATTCGAAGAATACACGGTAAATGGTGCAAGCCAAACTGTTATAACCGGTTCGTTGAAAGATGCTATTGTTCCATCGGAAGGTCAACAATCGGGTGGCGTTGCTACCGGAACGGTTGCTTACACCGATTTGACTCCAGCTATTAAAGAAGCACGTGTAAAAGAAAACGTGTACTTTAACTGGACTTCGACCAATAATAAAATTGTGTTCAACATACTCGAACCTTTAAAACGAATCGAAAATTGTGTTCTCGAATTTACAATTGACAGAGCGCTCGATTTGAATGGAAACCGCATGGCCGAACCAGTAAAATGGACTGTTTTTGTGGATAATAACCGTTTGAAATGGGAATCGGACAAACAATCGCTTAAAAAAGAAGTATTAGCTCCGCTTACGTTTAAAACAAATATTGTAAACAACTCGGGCAAATACGAAAATTTTGTAATTGATGGATTGCCAACCTGGCTCTCGGTAAACAAATCGTCTGGTACTCTGAATCCATTGGAAAAATCAGAATTGACCTTTACTGTAAATAATTCGGTAAATGTAGGTTTATATGAAACACGTATTTCGCTTACCGGAAATAACGGAATTCAGGAATTATTGCCTGTTGCACTGAAAGTTACCGGAGCGCGTCCCGATTGGACGGTTAATCCTTACGACTACGAATCGTCGATGAACGTTACCGGTCAGGTAAAAATTGAAGGCGTGTATCAGGAAGATACCGAAGATATTTTGGCGGCATTCAACGGAACGAAATGCGTGGGTATTGCTCAACCGCAATTTAATAAATTGCTAAACAGCTACTTCGTATACTTGGATATATATGGCAATAGCGACGATACCGGAAAAGAACTGACATTCAGTTTGTGGGATGCCGGAACAGGTCGGATTTATCCGGGCGTAGATGTTGTAGGCGGTGCAATTCAGTTTGTATCGGGTGCAATTACCGGAAACGTGGCTTCGCCGAAAATATTCAACGCAACCGACAAAGTTGAACAACAGTTAAACGTAAAACAAGGCTGGACATGGCTATCGACTAATGTGGTTAGCACCACGCCTTCGCTTTTGGAACAAGTAAAAACCGGACTGGGAACTGATGGTTTACTTATCAAATCGAAAGCAAACGGCTATGTTGAATACGCAACAGGTGCATGGAGTGGAACGCTAAGTGCATTGAATCAAAATACGATGTACTTGTTAAAATCGACCCAAGCCAAAACGGTTAAAGTAATTGGAGCAACAGCCAAAACGGTTTCGTACCCTATTACTATCAACTCAAGCTGGAACTGGATTGGCTATATTCCTCAGTTTGTAGCTCCTGTAAAAGAAGCGTTGAGCGGGCTTACAGCCAACGAAGGCGACCAAATTAAAGGACAAATTGGTTATGCAACTTACACCGACGGCACTTGGAATGGCAGTCTCGACTATCTTGTTCCGGGATTGGGATATATGTATTATTCGACAGCAATAGCTGCAAAAAGTTTTGTTTATCCTTCGCAATACATTTCGAAAGCGAATGTAAAACAAAACGCACGTTCTGCCGAAAATATGTATTGGTCGTTCGATGGTGGTAATTATCAGTCGAGCATGACGGTTACTTCGGTAGCTAAAATCAACGACCTTGAAGTTGCTTCGACCAATGTACAAGTTGGTGTGTTTATCGACGATGTTTGTCGTGGAACCGTAGAGTTTATCTACAACAGCAATAAAAGCAGATATATAGCCTATATTTCAATTTGGGGAAATACTTCGGATTTAAACAAGAAAGTTATTTTCAAAAGCTACGATGTGGCAAATAATAAAGAATATACAGCCTCGGACAATGTGCTTGATTTTGTGCCCGACAATATTGTTGGTAATGCTGCAAATCCATACACAATTAACTTTAACACTGTCAATTCAAATCCTTCGGGTTTATTTATGGGTAAAAAAGCAATCTATCCTAACCCGGTAGTTAATACGCTGAATTTCAATTACGACCCACAAGGAATTGAACGTCTCGAAATTGTAGATTGCACTGGTCGTACGATGGTATTATCAACTGCTGTGAATAAGAACTCTATTAATGTAAGCGATTTGATACCTGGTATTTATACTTTACGTGTTAATTACATGGGTACTATTCGTTCGCATAGATTTATTAAGAAGTAATTTGTTGATTTGTTTGTAATCAAACGGGCTGTTTCATTCTTATGAAACAGCCCGTTTTTTCTGCCAACTTGTTTGTTAAACAAAATATTATCCGCAACAATAAATATTTCTTTCAAAAAATTGAATATCGTCCGAATCAGATTGTTTTTTTATTGAATTTAACCCAATTTTTATTGATTTTTCCACTCAGTTGTCGACATTCCTGTTTTGGAATATACAGCTCTTTTCATTGAGTTTACTGAACCAAATCCACAACATTGAGCCAACACTTCATTAGTATATTCAGGATTAGAATTATAAACCCTTTTTAATTCTTCAATTCGATATCCATTTACAAACGAACAAAAGTTCTGATTGTATACCTGTTTGATAATTAATGATATATATGTCCTATTAGTACCTATTGCTTTTGCTATATCGGTTATATTCAATTGATTATTCAGATAAGCTTTGTTCTGAATGAATTCTACTTCCAACTTGTTTAAAATCATTTGTTGAGCCCCAGAAGTTATGTCGGAAAGCTGAGGTTGTTCATCTACATTGGTTGATACCTCAAAAGTGGGATTTATTGGTTTCAATTTAAATCCGAGATATCCAATTATAAATAACATGACAGCAAAAACAGGCCACCATATAAAAATAGAATATTCACCCTTTGTAAGAATATATCTCCCTAAAGCGGTAGTTATAAAAGCCGGAATGCTTATCAATAAAAACGACACATTCAACCGTTTTGCATAATTATATTTACCATCCAATATATCAGAATAGAATTGTTCTGCTCTATCCTTATACTTTCTGATAAGCAAAAAGTTGCTGGTTAAAACCACAATTACCTGAATCAGATACG
>JFJP01001216.1_pt1 | contig 42107 bp, 22 predicted proteins | sample 431651 | NCBI WGS metagenome assembly JFJP01 (sample SAMN02602958, study PRJNA72255) | Microbial mat metagenome, whole genome shotgun sequencing project. | biome: fresh water; feature: sink hole; material: water; isolation source: purple microbial (photo- and chemosynthetic) mats found in...
AATGATATTATAGCTTCATTGCAAAAACCAAAAAAACAATATAAAAGCTTTGTAATGAACTATAATACTCAATTATGTAACACAGCTTGGGAAAAAAAATTACTGGCATGAGTCGCTTTGCGAACGTGTTTTTGTTCCAAAAACCATGACAGTAATTTTTTTTGGAGCGTTGGGAAGGAGTGGCAACTGTAACCTAAAACGTGAATCTATTACGATTTAATCACGTATCCAATAAGTCGTCTGGTTTATTTATTGTTGGATCGTACCAATCGGCTTTGTCATTTGCCCATTTGATCCAATCTTGCTTTTCCGTTGTTAAATTATTTTCGGCTATTGCTTTTTGCTTTTCTGCTTCGATATATTGACGGATTAATTTGGCATTATTGTATTGTTCTGAATTTTTAAGCAATATGTTAAACTTTTTTAATTCTTCGTCTTTATGTTTTTTATTTTCTTCTAAACGTTTTTTATTTTCTTCATATTCTAACCAATATATTCTTGATTCTTCTTTTCTTATTTTTTCCTGTTCTGCATAAATTTCGAGTTTAGCAACAATCTTAGCTAACATACTTTCAATTTTAATTTTCCCATCTCTCCATTCTTTCTCACCTGAATATTTTCCCATCTTGAAAATAAATTCACCAATTGGTTCTAATTCAGTACCGCTATAAGGATGCTTAGCAGGAACTCTTTTTGATGCTTCTCTTAAATCTATTTCAATAAAAATTCCATTAATCAAAACACATGTGTAGTGATACTCAATTGAAATTGTATGTCCTCGATATCTAAGCAACTTTATCAAACTATCCATAAAACATAGAGCTCTTTCTTTATGTGCATCAGAAACTCTAATAGGATATGTAATTTTGTTTTTATCTTTTATATAGTTTGCTTTTTTTCGATTAATCCAATGTTCTTTAGTTTGAATAGTTAATAAATCTGGTTTAGTTATTTTACTTTGAACTATTAAAGGAGCTTTTGGATCATTTTCTATTTCCTTTGTTCTTATTGTTAATGGAGTTTGGTTTACATTGATAGGATTCTCATCAACTCTTATGGTCAATTTAATATTTCCGTTTCCTGAATAATTTGTATTTAGCGTTTCAGTTATAACCTTTTTATTAAATTTTAATTTAATCCAATATCCATTATCTGGCATAGGTATTTCAAACTCTTTACAAATATTTTTAATTCCATCATTATTGTAAGCATACATTTGTGTCAACTTAGAAAGAGGTGTTGACCAAATAATACTATGAAATTCGCTTCTTGACAATTCTATAGTTTCCATTATTTCAGCATCATACGATTAATAAAATATTCAAATTTACTTTTTAAATAATAAATAATTGTAAATGTTAAAAATAAATAAAATTTGTACAATTATTATCAATTTAAAAAAAATGATTACTTTTGTAACACCAAATGACATTCAAAAAAGAACAAATAGCAATTAAAACTCAACAAACAATGGAAGCAACAACAGGATTAGTAATAAAAGGATTGCGAGAAAGATATGGGTATACACAAGAAAAATTAGCAAGTTTTTTGGAAATTAAAAGAGAAATGGTCAGTTTTTATGAAAATAACGAAAGAGAAGTTCCTCTTGAAGTTTTAGAAAAATTATCTGATTTGTTTGGTGTTGAACTAGCCGTTTTTTTTAGTGAGACAGTAGAAGAAGCTATGGCAGAAGTTGTTTTTGCCTTTAGAAAGGATTCTGTTAATGAAAGTGATATGGAGAAACTTTCTGATTTTGGAAAGATTGTAAAAAATTATTTAAAAATAAACCGATTACATCATGGCATTTAATGAAAAGATTTTAGAAGCCAAGGCAAATAAATTCCGAAGGGAATTAGGATTAGGCACAGAAACTTCAATAGATTTAGAAAAACTACTACTAACATTAGGAGTTTTGACTGTTTATAAGCCGTTAGAAAGTGAGTTTTCTGGTATGGCTCTCAAAACTAATGATAATTTATTTATGCTTATTAATTCTGCTTTACCTGTTGGAAGGCAGAATTTCACTATTGGTCATGAATTATATCATTTATTCATTCAAAGTGATTTCAATTTTCAAATGTGTAATGCTGGGAAATTTGATAAAAAGGATAAAGAAGAATACAATGCTGATATTTTTAGTTCTTATTTTTTGATGCCTGAAGCAGCTATAATAAAGCAAATACCGGAAAAAGAATTGGCTTGGGGTGAAACCATTTCGTTGGCAACTATTCTAAAAATGGAGCAATATTTTGGTGTATCAAGAGCTGCATTATTAGTTAGACTAAGCAAAGCAAAATATATTCATTACGAAGATTATAAGCAATACTTGACAGGTGTAATTAAAAGTGCTGTAGAACATGGTTATTCTGCATCTCTTTATGAAAGAAATGATGTTGAAATGGTGATTGGAGATTATGGAATAAAAGTTAAAGCTTTGTTTGATGCTGATAAAATTTCAGAAAGTCATTATCATTCTTTAATGTTGGATATTGGCTTAGATATTGACGATCCTAAATTTAATGATGATGGTAAAGAAAATTAATACAGCACCTAGAATTTTATTGGATTGTGATGTAATTATTCATTTTACCAAAGCTGGACAGCAATTACTGTTACCAAAAATTTATCCTGGTAGATTTGTCATTTTAGATAAAGTAAAAGCAGAATTAGATAAACGTAAAAAAAGTATTGTTGCTTTAGATAATTTTATTGAATGGACTAAAATAGAGGTTATTCCTTTTCCTAGAGATAAAGAAATAGTCGTGGAATATGCTAAATTAAAAACAACCATGGGTGATGGAGAAGCTGCTTGTATGGCGGTTGCTAAATACACAAAAGATTATATAGCTAGTAGTAATTTAATGGATATAAAGTCATATTGTGAGTATTTTGGTATAGTCTATTTGACCACAATGGATATATTACTAGAAGCCTATAAAAATGGTGTTTTAAGTGAAGCCGAATGTGATACTTTTATTAAAGAAGTAAAATCAAAGGATAGTAAATTGATTGATGGTATTGATACCATTAAACAATATGAACAAAAAGTAAATAAATAACCGAAGCAAAATGGAATTAGGCTTCGGTCAGTTGAAATTAAATCTTTGGACGGACATAAATTTCTTCTGCAAAAGTAATAGATTTCTATATATTACCTAATTATTCCTTGGGTTTTTAATCAAACGCCTCAGTATTAAAAAGTTTGATTGGATTAAATCTGAAAACCATGGCAAAAAATGGTACGCCCGGAGATGGTCATCGTAATGGTGCCGTAAAAGGAAGAAGTCAGACTTATAACCCTAAAACAGAGCAGTACGTTAAACGTGATACTAGTACTGGTCGTTTTATGGATGTTAAGCAAGATGGCACGCCTTTTAAAGGAGTAAGAAAGGAGAAATAATTTCTTATTTGAGTATTTAGAAAAAAGCACTTCAACAAATGAGGTGCTTTCTATTGTTTTATTTTAATTTAAAAATTTATGAATTTAAGTCATTTAAAGACTGGAGACTTAATTGTACGTGCTAAAGGAATTTTTAGTACTCATTATATGGTCTATATTGAAAACCGTGGAGGAAACATTATTGTTGCAGAAAATCAAAATGGTTTTGGTGTACGTTATGTTACTTTAGCTGAAGCATTAAAAGGTAATGCTATTGTTAGATTTGAAAAATTTGGTGGTGCTGATTATGAGCGTAATACCGTTGTTTCAAAGATTAATACCATTTTAGGAAAATCCTATGATTTAGTTGCTTTTAATTGTGAGCATTTTGCGAGAATGATCTCTCATGGAAAACCAAAAAGCAAACAAGTTGAAACTACAAGTCATGTTGCCATTCTATCTGGATTGGGCATGATGAGCAGTAAAAATGAGACTGTTCAAACTCTAGGTTTTTTCTCTTTAGCTTTGGGAATTATTGGAAAAATAGCTCAACCTTAGTTAGCAATTTTCTTCTTTAAGGTCACAGGTTTGAATCCATCTATTATTAGAACCTTAAAACTAAATCCTTTTAGAATTGAATTAAATTTTATCGATCTGGTATTGATTGAAAACTTGTGTCCATTTTTTTGGAACATCTAAGCTAATTAATAAAGTTTCTTCATTGGCTACTTTTTGACCTTCATTTTTATTGAATGATAAAAAATTGAAGCTGCCATGAATGTAATATTCATTATCTTTTATCACTAACTTTTTATGAGAACCAACCATATTTTTATTTCCTGTATTTTCAAAATGTGTTGGTAAATGAATCAATTTAAAGTTCTTATAGTTTTGAACTAATCGCTCCATTTCTCTTATTGCTTTGAAATCATGTTCATCATTCCCTTCAATACCATAAAGCACCATAATATTCACTTTTCTTTTTAAAGCTGCTTCTAGTTCTGGGATATAATTTAAAGCCGCTCTTTTAATCCATGGACTTTCTATTAGGAGTTTTTCTTTTGAATTCTGAATTGCTTCAATGAATTTTGCTTTGGTCTCCCAAATTGATAAAGTTTCTATTTGAGCTTTGTTTTCTAGTGTTGGGATTTTATCAAATACAATATCATTATTTTTTATGTCTAACTCAATATTTGCCACAATAGCTCTCTCTGAATCAGTAAAATCATAAATGATATTTGGGTATTCTTGTGAAAGAATTTTAGTCAATCGTTTATTTAATGAATATTCCTTGTTTCTATTTCTGATTTCGATTCTTGGTTCTAATTCATTTTCTTTTTCTCTTGTTGGAATGTATTCAATTAAAAAGTAATCGTTAAAAACTTCTTTATCAAACTTGATTTCATTTTCATCGTAATCTACCAAAAATGCTTTTCCTGCTTTATCCTTTTTATAGATATCACCCAATTGTTCACTCTTCCCTTTTAGTAATTCTGGGCTTTTATTTTTAAATTTAATTTTGGGTTGTATTTTATTTTGAACATTATAATCATTGTAAAAAGAAAAATCATTTTGTAAAACTTCATCTGAATAAGCATCTATGTAAAATTCAAACTCCTCTTCAGATAAAATTTTAAGAATACTATTGTTTTTACTAAATTCTTCACCAGATTCAGTAATCATCCATTTATTCGATATAAAATCTAAGTATCCTCTCTCTCGAAGAAAGTAAAGTTCTCTTAAAATAAAATCGTCTTTGTCTAATCCTAAAAAATGTGTTAGTTCATTCTCGGTATTTATTCCGGATTTTATTGCTTTAATAAAAATTGCATACACCTGTTGAATTGATTCCTCAGGTGATTTATTGACCATAGCATTAATCACTACTTTTCTATATGGATAAGCAATCGGAATGATTTCGTTAATACGGTAATTACTTGGACATTGGTCTTCAAGTTTTTTATATATTTCTTTTATATCCATTAGAAAATTTGTTCAATATTAGTAACTATCCATTCTTTTTTTATTTCTTTTAAATACCTTCTTAACGCAGGTATTTCTCCATTGAGATGAGGCGCTTCCGCAGACAATAACCAATTGTAATTTCCAATAATTATTAATAATTTTTTTTGACGAGAAAGTGCCACATTAATACGATTAGCATTTGCTAGAAAACCTAATGTGTTTTGGCGACTTCTCACTAAATCAAAAATTATAATATCTTTTTCCAAACCTTGAAATTTATCGACTACTGATAGTGTTACATTTTCTGATTTAAGATTTTTACATTTTCTGTAATCAAAATTTTTAGAAAGCACACTTTTTATCTCATTTACTTGAGCTGAATATCCTGTAATAATTCCGACTGAATATTTTTTAACCAGTGGATGATGGTCTAAGCGTTTTAAAATTTCTGGAATTAATTTTGCGCTTTCTTTATTTTTAGAAGAACCAGTACCATTAGTTTCGCTTTTGTAATCATTACCTGTATCTATAAAAATGATGGAACTGCTTACTTTTAAGTCTAAATTATGTTCTTTTTCAATAGCTCTTTTGGCTGGTAAAATTGGTTCATCACCATATGGTTCGTAAAAACATTTGGAAGTTAATATTACTTGGTCCTCTGAACTTCTTCTACATACTTCTAACTGGCTTTTAAAATCGTCATCTATGTTTGTAATAATTTGCTCAAACAAACTCGCTCTATTGAAATAGTCATCAAAGCTATCAAACTCATCATCTTTTTTAAATGTTTCTCTTAGCCATTTTTCTACTTCTCTTGTGCCTGTTAGCATTGGTCTTAATTGTCTATGATCGCCAACTAAAATTGCATTGTTAGCTAAAACTAATGGAATAAGTGATTCGGCTGTAGTGGCTTTACCGCTTTCATCCATAATTACATAGTCGAACTCGAAATTATATTTTGCATATTTTTTTGAAGCAATATGATTTGTAGTTGCTCCAATTACCCGAATGCTATCAATTAACTTTTGATTTAGATTACTCTTTTCATCTAAAGAGCTTATTGTTGCTAGCCAATCTTTGTAAAGATTTTGCTTTATGAAATATTCTTCAAAATTGACTTTCGTTTTATTTGATAACTCCTTAATTAGTTCACTTTCAGAATTTAAAAAATCTTTTAAATAACTGATTTCATTCTTGTTAGTAATCTCTTTTTTTAAATCATTTACTTTATAATCCCAACTTTTATTGTATGATATAATTTCAATTATCATATCTAGATTTGCATTGGATTTTCGAACCTCTGTCAAAAATTTTTCCTTTACTGGTCTCCAATTTTCTTTGGTAGTTTTTCTGATTTTTTCTTTCCAACCTTCAATTTTTCTCTCTAACGTATGCTTTGCTAAACTTGGTTTTGGTTGCCTTACACCACTTAATCTAACAAACGGAATGTCTTTTTCTAAAAGATTATCTAACACATTATCGACAGCATCATTGGTTTGAGAAGTAATTAAAATCTTTGCGTTTGGTTGTTTGTTTAAAATTTGAAATACTATTTCTGTAATTACAGTTGTTTTTCCTGTTCCTGGTGGACCTTGAATTATGGTTAATGGTTCTCTATGTAATGCATTAATAACCGCTTTTTGTTGATTATCGCTATACACAAATGCATTTCCTTTATCGTCTGTTTGATAAATCTCTTCTAATGAATGTATTTCTAAAAACTTACTTTGTAACTCTTTTGGATTGAATAAATAATGAATTAAATCTCTGTTTTGAACATCATTAAATTCTACTTTTTTAATAGCTTCTAGTTGACGTTTTTTTTCTTCTTCTTGTTTACTAATATTTTGAAATAAATATCCCTTTGATGGAATTGCATCAAACGATAAATTTTCACAATCTTTGAATTTTATGATTCTTAGTTTAGCATCAAAATCATAAGCTATACCTGAAAACTTTAGCGGTTTTTTTATTTGTTTTTTATCGGCTGTTTCGCTTAAAATATATTCAAATTCCTCTGGATGTGGCGGTAACGATTGATCAATATGATTATATATTAATCCCTGATTGCTGTACTTTTCATTATCCTCTACTTTAAACCAAACTTCATCTTCACTTTTCTTTTCAAAACTAGTATAAACCAATCGAAGTGAGTTTTTTTCGATTACTTCGAGTTCTTTTGAAATTAAATCTTTATAAAACTTTAATTCTTTGTTGGTCTCTTGTTTTCCTTTTCTATAGCTGCCTTCTTTATCTTTTTCTTTAAGTATTTTTTTTAGTGTTGGCGTTAAATTGAAGGTTGTGTAACTGTAACTATCAAACTTAACTGGTACTCCGATTTTTTGTGCATACTTCTCATCTGTTTTTTTTCTATCGTCTATGCTTTCCTTTTTGGAACTATCCCTAATAACCAACTGTTTTTCAGATACTAACCAAAGACAATGCAAGTAATAGTTTTTGGTATAAATATCAAGTAAATAGTTTTCCTTAGTACTGTTTTGAGCTTTTGGCAAAACGTTTATTTTTGGCAACTCTTTTCCATCACCGACACCATTCAGCTCTTTTATTATTTCATTAGTAAATTCGCCTGTAACATCAATACTATTGGTTTTTTCAAATGGACTACTGAACAATATTGTACTAATATCTTCTTTTAAGTTAGAATAGTTTATTCGTTGGTCTGGTGCAATTTCACAACATTTATCTATAAGTTCTTTAATAGATGAAAACTCTATAAGTTCTCTTTTTTCAAAATACCATTCTATGATTTTACCAATAGAAAAAATATCTGATTGGTGTGGAAATCCTTTAGTAATTTTTCTATTCCATTTTTCTGGAGCAGCAAAATCTCTTGCAAAAATTTCTAATTCTTTTTCTTGACTTAAAGTAGTGGCAATATCAGCAATTCCAAAATCAATTAGAAAGAAATCTTCATTTTCATCAATTAAAATATTGGCAGGATTAATATCACCATGGGTAATTCTATAGGTTTGATTAAGTTCTTTTAAGCATGCTAAACTATTTTCAATTCCCTTTAAAAAAATCGTTGGTTTAAGTGAATACACTTCATTTTCTAATGTTCTTGCTTGAATGAATTGAAAAATTATGCAATATGCCTGTTCGTTTTCATCCCAATCGTATTCAATGATTTTTGCTAAGTTTTTGTGAGTAGCTTTTTTTAAGTTTCGTAATTTATCAAACAAAATTTTGCTTGCTTGAGAGTTTTGCTCAATACCTTTGATCCATTTTGCAAAATAATTGTTTTCAAATTCGTCTTGAACAACTGCTGTTATAGAATACCCTCTCTCTTCTTTTTTACGGCTTATTTGGTATTTTCCTAGAATCATATAGTGGTTTATATTTTTTATTTTTTTTCTGAAGCCTCTCTAACTTAAATTGAAGTCCAAAGTATTATATTTTTTTGTAATTAATGTCATTTATTAATAACAACGAATTATCACAATTGTATTTTTTATTAAAATGAAATTAGCGAAATGAAGCAAACAAATAATTGATGCTAGGAACACTTGGACTAGGAGCAATTTTTGTGCAGCTGAATGAGCTAATGAATTATATTGTCACTCTTTTATAAACTATTCTTCTTTTTTAATTCATACACTTTCCATTTCTCACCATTGAAAACAACTTTTGCATCTACATCACAATTTCTATCTATTTTGCTTTCTTCAATAACCTCTTTTGGCACATAATAATCTCCTATAAAACCAAATGAAGGAGTTAAATTATTCTCATCTTCACAATCTAAATCATCCCAATCTATAGTTGAGCCATATTGTTTAAATTTAAGTTTTAATAGGCCTGAAATGTCTTTTCTTAAAGTAGTTGTAATTTCATCTGTTGGCTTAATTTCAATAGATTTAAACATTAACTTATTGTGTTTTTTGTCTAATTTATGAACTAATCTAAGTTGAATAAATTCACCCTCAATAGGTCTTAGTTCGGTTTCTTCAAATCTAATTACCCCATGAATTCTATTATTTACAACATAATGGAATAACTGCTTTTCTATATTAATACTATCTATTACAGCTAGATGAGAAATGAAATTATTAAGAACATCTTCTTTATTGACTTTTGTAATGTTTTTTAAGTCAATCCTTATTTCTTCTCTAACTTTCTTTTGAAGTTTCTTTGCACTAATAAAATCGCCTTTAATCAAGGTTGAATTTTCCATAGGGAAAAAAACTTCTTTATTATCACTTGAAATTGCATGCACAATGTTTTTTTCGACATTAATATAATCTACAACTGCAATTATATCTTCTAAACAACTCCATTTAGGCTTATCTGAAATTTCGACTAATAAAGGATAATACTCCTGTTTAAATTGATGTAATTTAATTTTATCTTCTACTAACTTATTATGAAGTTTGAACTTAACAACATGACCAACTTGCAAGTCCTTTAAAATTAAAAAACGATTAGCATTTATTGATAAACTTAAATTATTACCATCAGTAAAACTTAATTTTTCTTTGTTTTTATCGTTTTTCCACTTTTCAACAAAAACTAATTCTGTCCACGAAATATCTTGATATGCAAAATTTTCTGCTACAATAATAAATTCATTATATAATTCTAAATTGTCTTTCTTATGAGTTTGGATGCCCTTAGTAAATACAGCTAACTCATTGAATTTATCAGATACATTTTTATTATTAGCACTTTTATATTCCTGGTATTTATTTAGCTCTACCAAGGCTTCTTCTAATTTATTTTTCTTAATTAATTTTTCTGCTAAATCTAATCTTGTGCTTCCTAAAAAGTTTTCATCTTTTTGCAGCTTTATTGCTTTAGACAACATTCCAATTGACAAATCTACTTCCTCCACCGAAAACAATAAAGCTAACTCATGCCAAACGTAAGCTTGGTCACCTATTTCAAGAACTAAATTTTTATATATTTTGATTGCCTCTTCAGCTTCATTATTTCTTGCTAGTAATGTAGCGTACTCACGCTTCAACCAAATATCTTTTGAAAATTTTGTCACCCCTATTTTATAAGCATTTACAATCTTATCCAAATTATTATAAGCAGTACCAACTTTTATTAAATCAAAAGCTTTTTTAATCGCTTTTATAGCCATTGGAGGATAAATTTTATCCTCTTTTTTAACCTCTTTCCAATCACTTTCAATAAAATTATCCGGATTCCAATTTTCAAAGAAATTCAAAAAACGCCATTCTTCATTTTCTTTCATTGAAAACAAGGCTGAGTTCAATATTTTTGAATGTATATCTGAACCATTTTGATTCTGAAAAAGTGAATTATATTCTTCAAATATTTTCCAAAGGTCCGCTTTTCTATTTTCGTTATCTGCACTATATAGTTTCCAATAATAAGGTTCGCGTAATAATTCTACAATTTTTACTGGTGAGATAAATGGTATTTTTTCAAATAAGATTTTGCTATCAATTTGTGTTTTTTTATCTATAAATTCTCTTAATACTCTTGAAATTAAAGATGGATATGTTGTACCATTATTATGACTTTCCATTGTATCTTCTCTTCTTAATTTTGATGGATCCCAAAGTAAAAAGAAATTGTACAGATTGAAGTCAGAATGGTCTTTAGAAAAACTTAATGCGAAATTTAAAATTGTCGAATGTAGCATTGATGGTCTTTCATTGGAAAGATTTATATAATCCATCATTAAAGATTTTAATTCTTTAATTGAAGCGTTTTTTTCTTCAGCTTTAATGTATCGATAAATTACCCAACCATACGGTTCATGATGAATTTCAAGTAATTGATTATTTGAAAACATAGCTTTCATGTTACTCAAAGCTAGTTTATGATTTCCATTTTTGCTTAAATTTTCAGCTTCTTGAATTTTTGAATAATTAATGTCAATTTTAGGTTTTAAAAATGCAATTTGACTTTTAATTATATCATCAATACTAGTAAAATTAATTGCTACTAATTGATTAAAATATTTTTGGGCTTCCGTTAAATTGTTTTGTTTTAAAGACGCTTTACAAAGGTCAATTAATGGCCATGCTAATGCACTTTGATTCCATGCTTCATCAGGATCAATTTGATACAATTGCATAGCCATAATCAATGCTTCTTGAATCTTTCCTTCTCTTCGTAATTCGAAAACTGTTCTAGTGTCCATTATAACAACCAAGATTTTAAATTGTTTCCTAAGTCATCATTTGATTTTTCAGTTACAATTATTGAATTAATAAAACCTTTCGTTTTTTGAGAAACACTGGTACCATACCAAACTTGAAATTTTATTTTATCTGTGCTATTAGCAGCTATAAAAATATCGTGATTGTTGTGGCTTTTCTCTAATTTAAGATTGAAATTATTATCTTTTAATGTATTGAACCATTTTGAATAAATATCTTTTCTAAAATCATTTATACTTTCCAAAGAGTTATCTTGAATTTGATTTATGTCTGAAGTAAATAGATTTTTAATGAGTTCTTCAATCATACTTCTATCATCATTCTCTAACTTATCAATTCTAATATTACTAACAGCAAATTTATCTCTATCTCCTTTATTATCAATATTCAAGACACATTTTTTGTCAACAGTTTGAGGAATAGAAAAAATGATTTTAGTTAAATAATCTGATTTTTTTTGAACACTTTCAAGTACATATCCTTTTAATTCCAACTGGTTTGCAAGTAAATCAATTGTTCCAATAACATTTTCATTTGTAATACCTTCTAATTTTTCAGAGCCAATATGTTTTAACTCATCGTTTTGAAATCTTAAAAAAGTATTCGTTGCATTATTATTTTGAATCGTATTATTTGATTCATCTTTAAATTCACAATTTTGGAACGGATTAATTTCCTTTGGATTAACAATGTAAGCACAATTTTCTGTTGTTGTAATTGCTGTATATAACCATCTAAAATATTCAGCATTATTGATTCCTTTACTTTCGCCTTGATCAGCGTTAATAATTGTTTCATTGAATGCCGAACCTAATCCTTTGTGAACTGTTAAAGCCCAACCATAATTTATTAATACTGCATTTACTAAAGCATCTTTTTCTCTTAAAAGATTTGAAAGTCTTCTGTTGAATTTAGAGTAATAACGAGGTAATATTATTTTCCTTACTTTATCAGTAGTACTGATTTTTGTCTTTTTATCTGAAGGTAAACTGTATTCCTTAGCGATAATTTCTATAGCTTCTTTTTCATCATCAGTTAAGTTAATGTAGTCAGCATCTTGTTTCAAATTTCTAAATTCCTCACTTGAACTAAAAGGAAATTTATTCTTAAAATCATTTAGTCTTTTATTTACAAAAACTCGAAAAGCTATCTTTTCATTATTTGAAAGTCCATCATCACTAATGAAATAATTTTCTAAAATCCATATATCGGTGTCAGGAGTTCCTGGCAAACTTAGACACTTTACATTAATATTGATGAAGTTTAAATTAATCGGTAAAGGTGATTGACTAATTTTAATCGGTATATTTTTAGGTTCTTTAATTTCATTTAATAAAAAATACATCCCATTAATCACTTTTTTTGGTTGGTTAAATCCTGTGTCATCTGGAATTGTAACATTATTATTTGCAACCAATAAATCACCTTTAGCCAAAGATTGACCATTGTTTAAACAATTGTTCTTTATCCATAAATTAGTGGTTTTTGCGTCTTTTTTAGAGTACATCAAAACCGCTTCTTTAGGTTCTGAAAGTTTAGGTTGGCTGAACCAATGTTTTAATTTATTACCAATTTCAGGTTTACTAATTTGGATTAAATCATCTTCGTTCCAATTGTATTTTAACTGATTAAAAATAGTGTTTTCAATGTTATCTGCTAAACAATAACGCAAGTTAGAAACTCCACAACTATTTGTTTCTTCAAGAGGATTTCTGTAATGTTTAATACTCCCTTCAAAAAGCTCTGATAATGTAATTGTATTTATAGCTGCATCTTCATTTTTGCCAAATGACAATGAATATGGATCACCAATACAAATAACTTTTCTGTTGTTTTTTTCAAGTTTTAAAAACTTAAAAATATCCTCTAATAATCTGCCACTACCAAAACGTAGTAATTCGGATTGGTTTAAACTTCTGTTTACAAGATGGGCTTCATGAATAATTATTAATGCTTTTTCGTCAATATATTCATTTGATTTTATTGGAATTATTTCAAGCAGTTTTGATTCTGCATTGTCTTCTTTTTCTTCCTCCTCTTCAATACTAGTTTGGTTATTTCCACCATAAATAGCTTTATAAATACTATCTGTTTGGACTCTTGTTCTATCTGTAATCTTCTTGCAAATTCTTGCTGAATGTGCCCAAAGTTCTATTTGTGGGATTCCAAAGTTGGTAGCTTCTGTAATTAGATATTTCATCCAATTATCGCGACTTTTAACCTCCATAGATTCTAAAACAAAAACACCGCTATTTTCATCTTGTAAAAAATTAGCCAATTCAATTTCTACTTCTTTTTCAATTTCTTGTATGTTTTCTTCTTTTGTAATTACAGGATTTTGTATGTTAACTTCTTCCCATTTACTTGCTGGAAAAACTACTTTTAAAGCATTTGCAATTTCTTGAGAAAACTTATTCTCACTTGCAAAATCATACAAAAAAGTAGCCAATTCTGATTCTTGTACTAACTTATAATATCTTAAACTTCCTGGTATATTGATTACAACTTCTACTGGACCTGAAAATATATTTGCTATTGCAACTCTTGAAGCATCAACACTACCATTTAGATAAATATTCTTTTCTATAATTTCATAAAAAGCTTCACGATATGCCTTTAACTGCCTAAAAGGATTAATGAACCGTGAACCTGCTTTTATTTCGATTCTGCTTTTATCTTTACTACTTTCTGAATACCACTTTGTATTTTGAAACTCTTCATCATTTGGAGGTAGATTAATAGTACCCTGATAATCTTTAAAATCTATTAAAATTAAACCGTGATTATAGCATAAAATAGCATCTGCTCTAAACCTATGATAATTATCGTTGAACGGATTACCAATAAATAAACCATCCCAATTTCTTTGAGAAAAAATAGTTTGCAATTCTAATACACATCTTCTGAATTGCTCATTCTCGTGTGTGTGCTCTGCTCTGTTATGTAGTATTTCTAAACTCATTACTATTTGGCTTAAAAATTATGTTTTAAGTATTTTTTCTAACTTATTCCAATGTCTTTTAGTTTGCGATTTTATCTTGTTTGGAAACTTAATTTTCTGTGCTTTTTTTGCATAAGAAATAAAATTACCCCAATCAAAATGCTGTGTTATCTCAAAATAAGACTTAGATGCGTTCCAAAGATATTTGTTTCTTCTATCTGCTCCTTTGTATGAAAATCTCTTTAGTAGTCTTGCTTTGAATAATTCACCTGAATATTTATTTAGTGGCTTATTTGAAAAATATTTTCCTCTTTTGATGGTAAGTTTCATTTTTCGGTAATATCCTGAGATACTTGCCGATTTTATTTTTGCATCAACACCATCAAATTCTAACCCTAAATAGATGAAGTTTTTATTGTAGTCTATCCCATTTGGAAATTCCTGACCGCATTTTAAAACTCTTGCATTTCTTTCAAAATGAAATATTTGCGTTTTTTTATCTTGAATGGTTAAACAACTATTTTTAATTTTTTCTGCAAACTCTTTAATTACCTCGTCTTTTTTATTTAATGGACAAATTGCTACCATATCATCAGAATATCTGCGGTAAACACCACCAATACTTTCAAGATATTTGTTTATTTCATAATCAAAATCAAGCATATAAATATTTGCTAACACTGCACTTATTGGAGAACCTTGAGGAATTCCAAAATCTTTTGTAACCGTATTTTCTGCTTCGTCTTTAATGAATCTTTGTTTTTTGACAAGACCTTTTCTTTTTGATAAATATTCCTCCTTTGTACAAAAAGCAATTGCATCTGCTTTTTTTAGGTATTTGATTTTAGAAACTCTCTTTCTTGTTATTGTTGGATTTCCATTAGCTGAAGCTTTCACATAAATTTGATTTTGAAATTCTTGGAAAATATCAACTAAATCAATGTAACTGAATCTTGTAATGTTTCTGAACACATTAAAATGATCATCAGGTAAAGGTTCGGTTGTTAATCCTAAAACCTTTTTCCATTGTTCCCGTAATAATTTGTGATTAAGATTGTCAAAAAAACCTTTTATATCAAAAGCTATTGCTACAAAATTGTCTTGTGGATATTCATTTATTGATTTAAACACATCAACTGCAAAGTCAATATTACATTTGTGCTTTTTTGAACCCACTTTCACAGGTATTTTTCTGTAAGCTGTAACAACATCAGTTAAGTTTTTATGAGAAAGAATCATTTCGTATTCTTTAGTCAATAACTCCGCGTAATAACTATACACTAGTGCATCTAAATGACCTGCATAGTATAATTCTCGTTCTTTTGGTTTTGAAGTGTTTCTAACTATTTTTTTACCATTTTTAGAAGTAAATAGAAGTTCACCTGTTTTGTCGCAATACTCTCTGCGGAATTTTCTAACCTTACTTTTTTTATGAATTAAAGGAAGAAAATTATGAGCTGCTACTTTTAATGGATTTGTAACGTATGGTTCTATCCATACATGGCGGTCTTTAGCCAACAAAGGATAACCTATATGTGGATAGCGTTTTAGCTTAAACCAATCCTTTTCCTTTTTTACTAATTTGTTGACAGCCATATTTTATTATTAAAGTGAAAAAAGAGGAGGTCGACGACGAAGCAGTGCTTTTACCAATTTGTTACAAAAGGTGAAGAATACATGCGTTATTGATGCCTAAACATCGCTCCTTCAAGTCGGGTAATTATTATTATATCTTTACAAATTAAATCAATGAAAATGAAATCATCAACTATTTATAAGTCTATAACGGCTATATTATCTCTGACTGAACTGTTATGTTCAGCGCTGGAGATAACAGTTCTGCTCAGAGATAATTGTTACATATTCTCTTGCATAACTGGAATTCAGTCATCACAACAGCGTTTAATGTTGCGTTAGATTGCTCTATACCATAAAACGTATTCTCCGGCTCCTCCTCTAATTCACTAATCTTTATTTATTATTTTTTATGTTACTTTTTGCTATTTGAACAATTTTATTTGAAAAAACTTTTATTCTTTTATCTAAAACTTGAATTATTATTAAACCCTTTTAAAATCAAATCTTTTACAACACCGAACATCATTGCAGAAAAGTCTTCTTTAAACTCTTTATTATCAGAATACAATTTGAATAAATCAAAGTTAGTTGTAATATGTTTTAATAATTCTTCGCCAACTACTTTATCGCTTGTTATTCTTGCGTTTTGTTCATCAGAAAATTTTATTGAATTTATTAACTCGTTATTTTTTGCTACGTCATTTGCAATGTTTTCTGCCATTTGACGCACTTTATCAGCATCTTCAAATTCAGTACCGTATCGGTCATTGAATGTCTGTAATATGTTGGATAATCTGTCAATTTCTGTTTCCGCAAGACCACCTCTCATTTCTGTTGGAATAGGTTTTAAATCTTCCCCTTGTTCCATAAAAATATCAGTAGTCGCTTCTAATTGTAAACGATAACTATCCATGTCAATATTATCTAAAATACCTTGTGCTAAATCAATTGGAGCTTCTCCGCCTAATTTGTTTTGCAAATGATTTAAAAAGATATATAAACGCTCTAAATATGGGTTTTCAAACGGAACTATTTGAGACAAGAAAATATATAATCTTACATAAGTTTTTACTTTTGCTCTAAAATCTACTTGCTGCTCTTCTTCTAGATTATTTCTGAAGATTTCTGAAGATTGGTCTAAAATGCTATGCAATTGATCGACAGGAACATTAGCTAATATCTTTTCAGAAAATTCATGTACCTGTTCTCTATCATATACTTGAAAATTATCTAAAGCATCTTGTAAATCAAACAACTTGTTTGGGTCTGTAGCTTCTCCTAAAATAGTACTTTCAAAATAAGGTTTGAATGCTTTTTCTATTTCTTCGGTTGTATTTACAAAGTCTAAAACGAAAGTATCGTTCTTTAATGGATGGCTTCTGTTTAATCTTGATAAAGTTTGAACTGCATTTACCCCGCCCAACTTTTTATCTACATACATGGTATGTAATAGTGGTTGGTCAAATCCTGTTTGGTATTTATTTGCTACTATTAAAAAACGATATTCGTTTTTCTCGAATTCATCTGGTAATGCAGCATTTGAAAAACCATTTAAATGAGCTTCCGTTTGTCCATCTATTTCGCCTGAAAAAGCAACGATTGCTTTGAATGGACTGTTTATTTTCTTTAAATAATCATCAAAAGCTTTCTTATACTTTACTGCATTTGCTCTAGAACTGGTTACTAACATCGCTTTCGCTAAACCACCCATTTTCTTGTTACGAATAACATTTTCGATAAAATGCTGAATCATTAAAATTGCTTTTTTCTTAATAGCATGTTCATGACTTTCAACATACGCTTTTAGTTTTTTCTGTGCTCTTTTTTTGTCGTATTCTGGATCATCTTCAATCCTTTTTAACAATGAATAGAAACTTTGATATGTTGTATAGTTTAGCAATACATCTTTAATAAAACCTTCTTCTATAGCTTGTTTCATTGAATACAAATGAAATGCTCTAAATTTAGTTTTGTCTCCATCTTGATATGGTTCACCAAACAATTCTAAGGTTTTATTTTTTGGTGTAGCTGTAAAAGCAAAATAACTTGCATTTGGCAATAACTTTCTAGATTTCACCAATACTCTTATTAAATCTTCTCCAATAATACCATCGCTTTCATCTTCTTCATAATCTTTGATGTCGCTTTCTAATTCTTCTTCACCTTGTACTTTAGAAAGTGTTTCATTTAGTTTACGAGCCATTTGACCACTCAAACTACTATGCGCTTCATCTATTATTATTGCAAAGTTTGTTCCTGGTAAATCGCTAATGTCTTCTACTATATGAGGAAATTTTTGAATAGTTGTAATGATGATTTTTTTACCTTCTTCTAGCGCTTGTTTTAATTGCTTACTTCCTTCCGTAATAGCTTCCACAACTCCTTTTACTTGTTGAAATTGCTTTATATTGTCTCTAATTTGTTTGTCTAAAACACGTCTGTCTGTAATTACAATTACAGTGTCAAATATATTTTCATTACCTGATTTATCATGTAAACCGACTAATTGATGTGCTAACCAAGAAATAGAATTTGATTTACCTGAACCTGCTGAATGTTGGATTAAATATTTTTGACCTGAACCATTAATCTGTGCATTATTTAATATTTCTCTAACAGCTTTTAATTGATGGTATCTAGGAAATATTAACTTTTTCTCTTTACGCGTTTTTGTTTTTCCTTTATCATCTAAATATTCTTTTTCTTCCGTAATAAGTTGGCAGAAATTTTGAATGATATCTGTAATGCTATTTTTAGTTAGGATTTCTTTCCACAAGTAATCTGTTTTAATACCGTTTGGATTGTTAGGATTTCCTGCACCATTTTCATTACCTTTATTAAACGGAAGAAAATACGATTTTTGCCCTTTTAAATGTGTACACATCCAAACTTCTTCCGTATCAACAGCCAAGTTTACCATTAATCTACCCAAATGAAATAGTTCCTCATTTGGGTCTCTATCTTCTTTGTATTGTTTAATAGCATGCGTTACATTTTGTTTTGTTAACTCGTTTTTTAATTCGAAAGAAACAACTGGAATACCATTTATAAAAATCATTAAATCCAATGATTTTTTATTAGCTGGTGAAAAATACACTTGTCTCATTACCGAGAAAATATTAGCCTGATATAAAGTATTTGCAGAAGCATTGTAGGCTGAAACTGGTTTGTCGTAAAACAATTGCAATTTAGTGTCTGTAAAGCCATCTGTAATACCTTTACGAAGCACTTCTATAATTCCTTTAGCTTGAACTTGGTCATTAAAACGTTTTATAATTTTTTGTTTATATAACTCTTTATGATATAACTTTAATTTTTCTAATGCTTTTGGTTGTGTTGCTTCTAAAAACTGAAAAAACAGTTCACTGTCAATACAATTAACATTGTCAAATGATTTATATTCGCGTTGTACATATTGATTTTCATCAACCAAATATTGAGTAATATATGCTTCTAATCCTTTTTCGGTAGTGTCTGTATATTTATTCATGTTTCAATAAATTATTATATAACTCATTTATAGTTGTAGTTGCAGTTATTTTTTCTTTCAAATTTATAGGCACTACTGACCATAATATTTCATTTTGACTTATAAAATTACTTTGTAAATTGTAAATATTTGCAGTATTATCAAATAAACCATCTTGAGCTTCCCAATTTTTAATCGCCATTCTGCCACCTTTTTGCCAAGCCTTTTGTTTTAAAATTATAGTATAAATTATTAATTGGCTATATAAATCGTTAACTTTCTTTACAAGCTCATTATTATTTTTTGTGAAAACAGATTCTTTAATGTCCAACAATTCTCGAAGCTCCATATCTGTTTTTTTGAACTCTTCAAAAAATTGAAAAAATGCATTTCCATCAGTATTTCTAACTATTCGTCGCCAATTATTAAAATCATAATTATCTAAATAATCTGGTTTTACTTTATGATGATATTTACCATAATGTAATAGTAAAGAATGTAAATTTTTTGAAAATTTATATTCCTCTTTTGACTCCGTTTGTAAAGGAAATAATTTATAAAATTTATTTTTAACTAATTCAATTTCTTTTAAAGTTAAATTTTCATTGAAGTTAATTAGATGTGTACAGTTTTGATTCTTTAGGTTTCTTCCATTTAAATTAATTGGGTGATCTTCAATTTCCCAAATTAATTCTTCTATTTGTCTAATTTGTAGGTCTGATTGGTTTACATAAAAAGTATGCTTTTCCATTTCCTCTTTTAAAAAAGTTTTTACATTTTTTGCTTCTTCTTCATCATCTAAAGTTTGACTTGGATTTAAGTTTTGTTGTTGAAGTTTATTATTATCCCAAATTCCATTTATAACAATATATTCGACTAACCCTTTAACACTTTTTACAGCTCTAATATTATTATTAAATCTTATATAAAAAGTTCTTAAAACTCTATAAGTTTCATCGATATCTTGATTGTCTTCCTTCTGATTTTGATAATAAAATATTGGCCAAATAAAAGCCATTCTGTTTAACTCTAAAGCTTTTTTGTCATCACTATAATCAATAAACCAATCGGTTGTGTCTTTATTAAATAATTCCCAAATACGTGCTGTACACTTGTCTATCCATGCTGAATAACTATACTTTTCTGTAAAATGGTCTTTGTTGCTAATTAAGTATTTGAAATTAACAATATATCTTTCAAGTTTAGGTAATGTAATTAGTTCGTATATTGAAGAAAATTTAGAATGAGGTTTTTCAATCCTTACCAGGTATTGTTCTAACCCTGCAACGCATTTTAAAAATTCATTAAATCCATTGTCTGCATTGTCATTACTTCCTTTGTTTTCCCAAAAAAAGTCTTGCCAATTCTCCCATTTTTTACCCCAATATTTCTTTAATCCATTAATGTCATGCGTTTGACAATAATCTTCTCTCTCAGATACTAATTTAATATCACCCTCTTTTAAAGCACCTAATAAATCTGCTTTTATATTTTCATTATTTTGAATTTGCTCACCACGAGCGTTCATATAAATGTATAGTTCTTCGCCTTGCTCGCTGATATTTGTATCGAAATACCAACAATCAACATAGTCCAATATATAGTTTAAAAAGTCTTTAGAATTTAAGTGATTTGTTTGAATGAAATCATTTATTACAACATAATTATAGATAATAGAATGAATAGTTTTATCATTTTTATACTCACTATAATACCAATATTGACTAGTTAATTCTTTGATGAAATTTTCTTTAAAATCAACTGATTCATTAAAATGATTTTCTAAACAAAATCCAATAAAATTTTTAAAGAAATCATGTGAACTCTCTCTCACCTTAAAGTCAATTTTAAGGTTTTCGTCCTTAAAATACTTGTTTTTGAAATCAGTTTCCTGGTAAGTAGCTTTGAATAAATTCAACAATAATAAATAGATAGTTGTTACTCTTTGTTGACCATCAATTAAAAAATATTTGCCTTTATATTCGGCATCGTTGTAAGCATAAATAAAACCAATATTTGAAGCAAATTGTTGCTTTTTATAGTAAGTAATAAAAAGCTTTTTGATTTCTTCATTATCGGCTGTAACTTTAACTTCTTCGGATTCAAATTTTTTGTAATCACTTTTTAATGAATATAGTAATCCTTCAACCTGTTCTTTTTTCCAAACATAATCTCTTTGGATTTCAGGAATAACAATTTGATCAACCTCGCGATTGACAAATAACTCTCTTATTGTATATTTTCCTGGTTTCATTATTGACTGTTAGCTTTCAGATTTGCAATTGTTTTTTCGATGTAATCAAAATGATTATCAGCATCTTTTTTGGTCCATTTCACTATACTGTCTGATTGTATATTAATTTTATTAAAAATTTCAAAAGTATGTTTTGGAACAAAACTGCCGTTTTGTATCATCTCGTTTACATTATCTCTTTTTAATTTAAACATCGCACAACCATTTGAACTATTTGCAGGAAGTGTTAATAAGCTCATATTTCCTAATGAATTAATTCCTGTTTTTTGTAACGCATTATAATATATTGCTTTTGACTCAATATCTCTTTCGGGCAAACTAAGGACTTTTTTTACTTCTTCGAGACCCTCATAATTTTCACCAATCATCTTCAATATTTCCTCTTTTTCTTCCTCAATCAAAACATGCATAATTCCTCTCCATTCTCCTTCAGGACTTTGTGGAAAAATATGTTCTAATGACCATTTTTTTTCAGTTCCTCTGAAATTATAATAATCAAACCTTATTTCTGTTTTTTCTTTAGCCGTTTCAAAAACACTTAATGCCAATAATACACTATGTATTTCTTTGTTATATTCCCCATATTTTAAATCTACAAGATTTTCTGGCAAATGCTTATTCCTGTCTTTTATAAGTTCTGATAAAAGTTTTTCTTTTGACCAATACATATTTTTGCTCAGGAAGTTAATTTTGTTTTCACGACTACCTTCTACAAAAAACAAGTAACCCATTAAGTTATAAATTTTATCATTTTGATACCTGTCTTTAAGTATCGAGTATATTTCTTTTAGTTTTACTAAAAGCTCTAAACTAGAATTATTGTTTTTAGTTTCTTTATGAAAATAATTAAATAATAAATATTGACTGTCTTTGATTTCAATGTCTTTGTTAAAAGTCATGGAAAGTAATAACAATAGCAATGCTTTTTCTTGTGTTACCGCTTCTTTAGGATTATCAAACTCTTTCGCTATTCTTTCATTAAAACTCTTTTCAGTAAATTTTTTATTGTTATCTGAAAAGAAAAAATGTTTTACTTTTTTATCATTAACCCAAGTTGTTATTTCGTCCCATTGTCTCCCTAAAGCAGTTCTAATTTCTAATACCTCTCTATAATGTTTTTGTTTTACTTGCTCTGAAGTTGTACGTGCTGCTTTGGTTAATAATAAACCCTTTATTAATTCTGCTTCCGTAAGACCTACTTTATTGCTGTTTAGGTTTCTAAAGACACGTTCGCTGTCTATATGTGGTTCAATTTCATTGACAATTATTTTAACATAATTGAGAATAAATTCATTGAATTGATTTAACTCTGGTTGAATATGTTCTTCAATTAAAAAATTATTTATGTATTGAGCTGCACCATGCAAATAAAAAACATCTTGTTTGTTGATGTCTTTGCCATTTATATTTATACCTATTTTTTTATCCCAAATAGCTGCTAAAAATAGTGCAAGTTTATCTTTGTCATAAATGTAGTTATTAAAAAAATCCTCTCTAATAGCATACTCTAATTTGTCTTTAACCGAATTTGTTTCGTTCACTACAAATAAATTTAAAACAGATAATAAAATAGAAAAAGATGTAAGTCGTTGTTGCCCATCAATAACCTCTAAATGATTTTCATTAGACGTTTTTTTTACCGTAATGTATTGCATATAATATTCCTTACGGTTACTGTTTTTTGAACTTTTAAATGCTTCCCATAAATCATTCATAAGTACTGGAATAGCATCAGTAGGTTTCAAAGAAGCCCATTTATAACCTCTTTGATATGCTGGAATATGGTATTTCGAAGCATCATATTGCCCTAAACATCCTTCACTAGCATCTGTGCTGAAAATATTTTTTATATTGAAAACTAGCTCTTTCATTGAATCTTTAATCTTAACCTTTCCATTTCATCGATAATTTGTTTTAAAGTAGGAACATCAACAGTCCTATTCAATTCAATATATATATCTGGATGTGCCCAAAAACGAGATTTATTTGCTAAAAAATCACCTAGATTAGGATCAACCTTCATTACTTTTGTTGATGCATCGTTCCATAAATCAGCTAACTCCATTTTAGGCTCGTAATTACCTTGGTTATTGACTAAATAATCATAAGTGTAATTAAATGCCTTTCTAACAGCTCCTAATGCCTCTATTGTATTATTATTTCTATCGTTTAAATTTTTTCTGACGTCTTTAATAACCGTCCATAACATACTAAGACTAAAAGGTTGTTTCATTTTTTCTATATTTTATAATATTACTCCTTTTCTATTTCCTCACTATCTTCTACTACCATATCCAACTCTTCCTCAATATCTTCATAAGTTTCCTCTTCATCAAGAACAGGAATTACATTATCTCGCACATCAATTTTACCTGTAACCGCTTCGGCTATTAAGGCTGTTTTGTATTCTTCGACTAGAGAAATTTCTTTTTTGATAATTTCTTTTAATTCATTTTCTCTATCAATTAACTTAATTAGTTCTTTTTGGAGAGAAATGTCAGGTACCGGTATTTTTTCTTTAATTAAATACCTAGGGTTCAGTGGACGATTTCTTCCTGCTGCTCCTCTTGAATGGTAATCCAATAATAAATGACCTTCAGAAATAGTAAAAAATGAAAAAAGATATTCAGGGATAATTACATTTAAATCACAATTTAAAACTGGATATCTGTGAGAAGCAACACATCCATCATCTTTTAAATCAACTAATGCAACCGAACCTTCCCAAGCGAATTGGCCACTTAATATCACGTCACCTTTTTTAATATAAAAGAAACTAGAATCTCCTAATTCTTTTCCAAGGATAGATTCCTTATGAAACAATCCTCGACCTCTATTATACAATCCAACTGGTGTGTATAATTCATTTTCAAGTCGCTCAATAGGTCTTTGTATAAGATTTGCAACCGATGACAGTCTCAGATATTTTACATTTTGGGAATTTACCAGTTCTTTTGTTAATGACTTTCTTCTTTCAGCATACAAAGCAAGTACTTGCTTTTTCTTGCGGATGAAACGATCTATTTTACCAATCTTGTAATCAAGAAAATTTGCAATTGCAATTTGTTCTTTTTCTGAAGGTAAAGGAAATAAAAAATTTTTAAAATTGTCAGACGGCATTCTCCATCTACCAAATTGTGCTGCACCTTGACCTTCAGCATAAAAAATCTTATTTTTATAACACAATTGTAGAAGATTAAGAAGATAACGTTTATCACAATTATTATCTATTAATGAAAACACTCTATAGTCGGGACTTATAACACCATTATATTTTGATAAATCAACATAACCAGTTAATAAATCCATATGATTCATACCATATTCACCTTCGAAAAGATTTTGGTATTTAGAATAATCCATTGAAAGCTGTCCTGCTCCAGAATTAATATCTTTTACTTTTATTCCATTTTGGGTAATTGAGAGTACATTATGCCCTAATTCGCCAACAATCCTTTTTTTTATTTGAAATATATATTTCAATTTTACAATTTCCCAATTTTCAGGAATATCGCCTAACCAAGGGATATTGGAAGGCTTATATTTTTTGTATGGTTTACTATTTTCCATTAAGCTATAATTTCTTTTAATAATCCGTCTGTTTCTTGCTCTAAAACTAAAATATCAGCTACAATATCTTTTAGTGAACGTACACCTTCATATTGATAAAAATATTTATTAAAAGGAATTTCGTAACCCACTTTTATTTTACTTTTGTCGTACCAAGCATCTGGCGCAAAAGGCAATACTTCGCGGTTGAAATAGTCCACAATACTTTCCTTCATAGGCACATTTTCAGTATCTTTTAAACTACTATCGCTTTTTAGTTTGCCTTTATTATCTTTTATTAAGTTACCTTTTTCATCTCTCTCAGGGTGATGTACCGTGATTTGGTAAGAGCCAAAATCTTTGTTGTCAAATATCTTACTATATTCGGTTTCTTCAAATGCAAAATACAAATCTTGAATCGCTTCAATATGCTCAGCAATTAACTCGTTACGTTTACTACCTAATGGTTTACGCATTTTTTTATAAAAAACATTACTTGAAGCGTTGATTAATTGTACTTTCCCTTTACGCTTTTTCTCTTTTACATTAGTAACTAAAAATACATAAGTAGCTATACCTGTATTATAAAAAATATCATTTGGTAGTTGAACAATACATTCTAATAAATCATTTTCAATAAGATACTGTCTTATTCCACTTTCGCCACTACCTGCATCACCAGTAAATAAAGCAGAACCATTATGAACGGATGCTATTCTACTACCACCATCTTCAGGAGATTTCATTTTTGACAGCATGTGTAACATGAACATCAATTGTCCATCATTACTACGAGAAGTTAAGCAAGTAGTTTCTAATTCTCCTTTAAAATTTTTAATTGGAAGGTTAAATCGTTTATCGTTAATTTCTACTTTCTTAGTGCTACTCACATTTAAATTATCAATATCCTGTTTCCAACTTGTACCGTAAGGTGGATTAGTCAACATGAAATTAAATTTTAAGTCAGCTGGAAAACCATATTCACTTAATGTAGAACCGAATTTGATTTTATCAGGGTCTTCGCCTTTTAACAACATATCTGATTTACATACCGCATACATTTCCCCAGTATTCTCTTGACCGTATAAATGAAAAGAAGCTTTAGATTTTATTTCTCCTTCTGGATTAGTTGCAAATAATTTTGATTGTGTTAGCATAGCACCGGAACCCGCGCAAGGATCATATACTAAAAATGTTCCTTGTTGTATTTTATCTTTGACTGGTAAATAAACCAAATGTGTCATTAACTCAATGATTTCTCTTGGAGTAAAGTGTCGTCCAGCTGCTGCATTTGTTTTTTCGTTGAAACGTCTAATCAAATCCTCGAACATATATCCCATTGCCATTGGTGATATTTTTTCTGGACTTAGTTCGACTTTAGGATTACAAAATTTTTCGATTAATGAAAATGTAATTCCTGTACTTTGAAAGGTTTCAAGTTGGTTTCTAAACTTGAATTTTGTGATTATATCTTGAACATTCTCTGAAAATCCGTTTAAGTAATCTAGGAAGTTAGCATCTATGTTTTTTGGGTCAGCCAATAACTTCTTCATAGTGTATTTTGAAGTATTATAAAATGCTAAACCAGAACCGTGTTGTTCGCTAGTTAATAATCCTGAAAGGTTGTCTATTTTTTCTTTAAAATCGTCAAAGGTCTTTTGTACTTTGTCTTTTGATGGTTCTAATGCTAAATCTAAACGACGTAAAACGGTCATTGGCAAAATAACATCTTGGTATTGATTTTCGAGAAATTTATTTATTAAAACATCATCAGCCACCGACCAAATGAAGTTGATAATGGGTTGTAAACTCTGGGTATTTAAGCTCATTTATTTTAAATTAATATTATTATATCCTATAATTAAAGAATATTTAATTCCTATCTCGGCTCTGTATTACTATTTCACAGTTTAACAAAGGTAAAATTTATATGTGCAATATACATGCATTAAATTTTTTCTATACTTATTGTGTAAAGTATTTTGTGATTATTGATTTTAATAATCTCTAAAGCCTCATCTAAAGCAATATTTTCATCATAATCAATATGGTTGTCTTTTAGTCTCCAACCATGTTCTACTCCAGCATCAGGTCTGATAATTATTTTGACTTTATCATTTTTAAATTCAAAGAAACGGTAATGTGGAATAGAATCACTTTTAGACAAAATAGTATCTACTTCTAACTCGTAACTTTTAGATTTGATGTAACTATCTCTGGATTCGTTATTACTAAATTCATGGAATAATCTATAAGGTTTTCTCTCATTAAAAAATGATTGTCCATAAAAAGCGAAAGACTCTATTTCAAAATTTAATATTGTTTTTAATCTACTTATAAATTGTAACATCATTAAACATGCAAACGGAGATTTTATATATCTATCAGTATAAGACACTTCAAATTTACTTTCTGAAAAGATTGCATTTAAATCAACTTTATCTTTTAATTGAACAATTACTTCATCTGCAAGATGTGTTGAATCTATTGTAGCTTTACCATCTAAATAGACTTCAAAAACATTACTTGAACTGAATAGTTTATCTAATTCAATTTGTTTAAAGTTTGGGATAGCATCAATATCCACTTTATATACTTCACCGTTTAAAGTTTCACCCCAATTTATATCTAAATCTAGATTTACATCACTGTTAACAAAATACATCCAGTTGCTACCTTCTTGTAATTTTATATTAGCAATATTATTTAACCCTCTTAGATTCTCATTGTTTGATAACCATAACGAAGACCAAGCTGACAACTGAATCAAAGTCATTACATCTTGATTATTAGAAATAACAGGATTAGCTGTAAAAACAAGGTTTATTTTTGAATTGTTTTTTAAATTTTCTAAAAACAAAATGTTTTCTAAATCCCAATTTTGAATATCTGAAGTTACAAATAACCAAACTTCATCAATCTTAGAAGCATAATTTAATTTTATGATTTCTTGTTTAATACCACCCAGAATTTTTTTAGTCGTTGGGAAACTACTTGCGATTTCATCTGGTATTTTTAAATTATTAACTGATTCTAACCAACCTAAAGCTTCGAATCTATCTAATAAATTTACATGCCATTGTGTTTTTCTATCTATTAAACATTTCGTACATGCATTAGCACAAACACATTCTAATTTTGTTTTTGCTTCTTTGAAAATTTCATCTGCATATAAAAAAAACTGTTTGGCATATCCAGCACCACCTTTAGTAGTATCGAAAATAAAAATAGTAGAATAGTTGTCATATCTCTTAATACCAAAGTCTAATTCATTTCCTTCAATTGCCAAATAATTAGCTAATTCTTTCGTAAAGATTGAACCTAATGAGTATAATAAAGTTTCATTTTTTGAGTAAGCCCCTTTTTCTCTAATTCTAATTTCACAGAAATCTGTTTTAAATCTACCACCCAAAATTACATTAGGTCGAACGCCTGATGATGAGAAGTTACCAGAGCATTCAGAAGTTCCATCATTATCTTTACCACCTCTTAATCTTCTATGTCCGTTTAATTCATCACTAGAGAGACCTGTTTTACCACAATGTAAACAAACATGAAAGCCATTACCATTCCCAACATTAAAATATAATATTTCACCATTTTCTTCGCTTTCTCTAATGTCATAAATACTATTAGTTTCTTGTTCCCAAGGTTTGATGTTAATTAGTAATGGGTCCACATATTGAACATTGGAAGACTCAGCTATCTTTCTGTTTGGTGTTTGGAAAATATCAACAGCAAAACCAGCTGGCTGGATCATTTCAGTAAAAGAACCTCTAAGATCCGTATCTTTAAAATTAATACCTCTAAATGAGTGATTTTGACAATGAGGACATTCAGTATCTATTGTTTGTCCTTCAGATACTTCAACTATTCTTTGATAACCACAAGAATTACATAATTGGATAATTTCTTTAGAGGATTGAGCACCTCTATGGTCATCCATAATAATACCAGAAGAATGATAATTCATACCATCAATAACTATATTGTTACCTGGAGCAAATTCTGTTAATGCTCTAGTAATAAAATATGATGGATTTTCTTTAAACTTACCTTTGTTTTTATTTATCGTGTCCATATTTGAAGTGTCAAATTCGACAATTCCTGTTGGTAAACCAGCTGTTGGTAAAAAACCTTCTTGAGCTAAATATGACAATGCATTTTTTTGAATAAATTGATTTGCTTGGCGATTCACTGAGCTGTATGCTAATGAATTTTTTCCAAACTCTTCTTCTAATTCTTTTAACTTTAATTCAAATCCAGCTTTTTTGTTTTTTGTTTTTTGTAGAATTTGATTGAAATTGAAAAGAACTTTATTCAGTAAATAATTAAATTTTTTATTCTCAGAACTCGTTCCTTTAGTTAAAGAAGCAATTTGAGATGAAAAAGTCAATGCGTTTGGACTAATTAACCAGTTATTAAATTTAATAGCAATTGGTTCTGTTTCATCAAAGAAAAAGCTTTCAATTTTTGAAGTAACTCTAATCCCTTTTACTTCATCAGTTTGAACAAATTTCCCTAAAAAGAAAGCGTTTAGATGTCTTTCTATTACTTGTGTACTATTGAATGAAATAAATGGAGGTGCAATTTTATGTGTTAATGCCCATGTTGGAATATTAAAAGCATTTAATCCTACAGGATTTGGAGCACAAACTGTAAAAGCAAGAGATTTACTTTCATTTCTACGACCTGCACGCCCAGCTCGCTGTAAATAGTTAGCAGGTCCAGGAGGAACATTATTCATTACTACTGTTGAAATACCTCCAATATCTACACCCATTTCCATAGTTGTAGAACAATTAAGAATATTTATTTCTGCTTTTTCAAATTTATCTTCTAGCTGCTTTAACCTTTTTTCATTTTGTTGTGCAGAATGTTCGCCAGCCAAATATAACGGTCTATTTAAAATTATCTTTTCATGAATATCATTCCAAAGTCCATTCTTTTTCCATTCTGAAGAATTTTCAGTTATCCAGTTTTTTGTAGCTGTTAAGTCTAAAACATTAGATTCACTAACATTAAATGGATGCGTGAATTTTGGAAATTTAAATGGCTCCTCTTGATTGATTTTGAAATGCCTAATATTATCTTCAGAAAATGCACCCGTAATCCATGGAGAATAACCTTTAAATTGTGTGTCTAATAGTCGTTTTTTAACTGGACATAACCATAGCTTATCTGGAATTTGAAATCTAGTTTTTTCTTCAAGATTTAGTTTGTAACCATTGTCTTCAAGTGTTAAAACTCTTCCTCTAATCGTAATCCATAACTCTTCTAAAAAATTATTAATATCGTCTTCGACTTCATTAGTAATTTCAGATCTAGAATGAAAACCTAAGCCTGCACAAATTAATAATGATATCCTATTAGGACGTGCTTCATTCTTTTTGAAAGTAGGCCATTTTTTAGCGTTAGCAACATTTGAGTTAATATCATGTAATGTTGAGCTTCTTAAAAACGAAGTAGAATATGGATAAATTGAAGTGTCTAAAAAGAAATAAAACTGATATCTTATAATGTAATCTAAAGCAATTTTTATAAGGTCTTTCCAGTCTTGTAAACTAAGATTATACTGTTTTGCAATATTTGGTAATTGCACATTTTCAATATCAGGATAGATTAAACTAATCAAACCTAAATTTTCTAAAGAACGCTCTCGAGGTATTCTTCTAGCAAAATTGTCATAAAGAAGTGCTTTTGTGTATTTTTCAAGATTAATGAAATTATCTTCTCTAGGGTTATTATTTCTAAAAAGTGTTTTTAATTCATTTTTTGGATTAAGAAAACTTACTAATTGATCCCATGAAATTTTTACATTTTGAGCGTTACTACTTTGATTTTGTTTGATAGTGTTTATCTGACTTTCTATTAACTGTCTTATTACTGGACTTTCTTGAAGTAATAATTGTTTTTCAAGCTCTATTAAATCATTTGGATTTGATGTTGCATTTATATTTAAATTCAATTGTTCTACCCATAACTTATGAAATACTTGAGAACGTATCCAATTATTTTCATTGTCAATATTAATTAATGCTGAAATCTTTGCAGTTCCTTGTCGGCTATCTGTAAAAGAAATGTATTTTTGACCATCCCAAAGCATTTCAGTTTTTAATTCATCTGCACCTGGTGTATTTTCTAAAAATACATCAGATAAAATTCTATTCATAAAAGAAGATGAAATTCTAAAATGTAATGGATTCTCTAAATTATTACTACAATGTGGACAAACACAAACTCCATCCTTATCAGCTTCAATAAATACATTTTGACTTCTGTTTAATTTAGCATTAATGTCGATGCCAAATTCTAAAGTATCAGCAACATATCTTTTATTATTTATTTTTTTAGTAAAGTAAAACGCTTGAGACGATGAAACGATTGTTTCATTTTCTTCTGTATCTAAATCTTCAACAAGGAAATTGTCTTGATTTATTGATGTTGCTAACTTCAATATTTCACTGCCATTTTTTTCTAATTGTTTTTCAGCAGCTAATAATTCATTTCCACATGAACGACATGCCACTAATTCAAACATTGGAAAATTACATCCAGAACAGTTTTTTTCTGCATAGGTAGTCATTGTACCCATTAGACTCTTGCTTCCTAAATGTTTATGTTTGTCACAATCAGGATTTGAACAAACGTAAACACCTCCGATGCCTCTTGAAAACAAATGGGCTCTTACAGGTAATATTGAATTTCCGTTAATCTTTTGCTCAACTAAGTTGTCTATAATGCCTAATTTATCCTCAATTGAGGTGTGTTTAGTAATTAATTTTTCAGTAACCCCAGTTAAAGACAAAGCATCTGAATTATAAATATTTTTTCTAATTTCTATAACTTCTTGTTTATTATCAATAACAAAATCATTAGGAAGTTCTTTGAACTCCCTTTTACTAGTAATAACTTCAATTTGACTTGCTTCGATACCGCAAAGATTTGCCATAAAAACCTTTAAACTATTTTCACTTTCTTCACCAGTACCTACTGTAGCCGAAGTTATAGCAAAACGTAAATTTTTTATATCAACTTGAAAAGCATCAACAACTCTTCTAATTAATAAGGCCATTTCTGAAGCAGATGAACCGACTAATGTATGTGCTTCATCTAATAAAATCCAACGCAATTTACCTTTTGAATTTTCTAATAAAGGAACATCTTTATCACGAACTAAAATGTATTCTAGCATAGAAGGATTCGTGAAAAGTATTTGAGGTGGTGTATCTCGAATTTGTTTTCTTGAAACTAATTCGGGAAGGTGTTCATTAATATATCGAGCATTGTGTTGTTCATCTGTATTTCCATTGTAGACAGCATAAGTCAACCCTTCTAATGCTCTAACCCATGCATCCATTCTCTTTTTCTGACTTCCAATTAACGCATTTAATGGATATAAGAAAATTGCTCTGACACCAATATCGTTTTTGCAATTTTCATATAAATCTTGTAACACTGGCAGCATAAAGCATTCTGTTTTACCAGAACCAGTACCCGTTGTAACAGCAATGGATTTATTATCTTTTAAAAGATAACTCCAGCTTTTAATTTGATGTTGATAAGGTTTTCTATCTTTAGGAAACTCATAATCACCTTTAATTGCATCAAGCTTTTGAATTAAACCATTATTAAATAGATTAGTTAATTCACCAAAAGTTTCTTGAGCTGGAGGCCATGGGAAGGTGTTTTGAAAAACAGGTTCGGCTAATAACTTTTCTTCATCTAATAACTTAGATAAATAATCTTGAAATTGAGCGTCACCAGTAGCCCAAAGTGATAAAATAGAATCCTTTAATCTATCCTGTATTTCACTGTATACTTTTTTGAATTTAATTTCTTGGCTCATATTATAATCTGTTTAAATAATAAATTAATGAATCCTCATACCATTTTACATCAATCTCCTCTACGTATTTTATCTTTCTTCTAAAATTATCTGCGTTTACATGCCATAAACCACAATTGTTTTGTTTAATTGATGAAGCAACAATTAAAGGTGCAATAATTAGTATATTTATATTATCCTCCCATTGCTTTTTAGGTAAAATATTCATGTATTCGTTTCTATCTTCTCTAATGTTATACTCTGGCAATTCATTAATAACTCTCGTACTTAATCGTTGTCTGACATTTATTAATTCTGCATTTATTATAAAATCATTTTGAGAACTTTTTTGCAATAAATAAAGCTTTAATTTATTCCATTTTAATCCAATCATTCGAGGTGTTGCTTCATACAGATTAGGATATTCTTCCATTATCTCTTCCCAATGAGTTAACTTAATCCAATGAAATGAAAATCCTAAATCATTTTCTAATTCTATAAAATCATTTCCAGAAAATTGAAAATTGTTATAGTCAAAACTTTGGGACAGAAAAGCAAAAGCTTTGACCGCTAATTTAGATGATGTGGCAATTGCTTTAATTATATCAAAAGTTGCAAATGGCAAATCATTTACTTTACATAAATGATAATAAATCAAGAGCCTTTTCCAAACTTCAGAATCAAAATTATTATCTAGTAATTGTTCAGAAAAGTTTAATATTCTACTATTTCTATCCAGATCATTTGTAAACTCATTATCAGGATTAACACTTATAAATTCAGGCTTAATTTTGTGCTTTGAATTTTTATCTGAAAAAAGAATAAACTTATCTGCATTATCTGTTTTTATTTTAAAATGATCATTAACTGATACTAATTCTAGTTTATTAATTTTATTTATTTCACAGTCAAGTGGAATAGCAAAAACACTATCTGTAATATCAATTTTTTCTAATCTATCAAATTGGATTTCATTTTCGATATTTACAGACCAATTTATTTTTTCTGAAAATTGTTTTATCAAAAGGCTTTTAATTTTTCTTGATTTACCATTAGGTAAAATTTCATTAATTTCCATCTTCAAATAATTCTCTTCATCGATAATACTATATAGTTGAAAAAGAGACTTAAAAATATCTGAAAATTCTTGAAGTGACTTTATTTTTTTATCAATTTGCCTAGATATTTTTACGTCTAAATTTTTATTATTTGAAATTCTAGCGACAAAATCTTTATCGTTATAATTAGTAATTAATCGCCAACCTTTAATGGAATCTATATAAATAACTTCATCATTAATAACATTCTCGTCTTGGTTAACAATTATAACACCTTGAAATGGAGATACTACTTCAGCTATCAAACCGGCACTTTGATTATTAAAAGTAAGCTTTGTTTTTATATTTGTTGGAAATTTTACTTGATTAGATATATTGAAGTCTATCTTATCTTCTTTGATTGAATATTCGTAATATTCAGATGGATATATTTCAATTTTAAAACAATTATTTTTAAAGTTTATTCGTGGTTTTTGAATATCATAATCAGCTTTTAACTCTAAGTTTCCAATATTAAAAACTCTATCATATTCTTCTACATCTTTATATGATATTTTTATATCTAATGAACCAAGTGAAAGTGGATTATGTAATGATTTCCAATTTACATCATTTACTGATTTCCATTCAACAATAGCGTTATTAATTCTGTTACCTTCTTTATCATATACTATAACTTTTATATAATTTTTTACAACTTGAATATTACTCCTAATTAACCATTTGGGTTTTTCAGTAAATATATTCCAGTCAAAAATGTTCTGTGTATTAGTCCTAAACTTAAAGTTACTACCCTCTTTGTTGGTTAAGTTTATTGAATCTTGAAACATTATAAACAAATAACTCACATCATTAAAAATGAATTCCTTAATTAATTCAGTAGTTCCAGTAACTTCTAAACTTTTATCAAATAAAACATATCCAAAACTATTTTTAGTATGTCTTGATTTCTCCAGCACAAAATTATTTTCAGAACTATTAGACCATAAAGTTGGTGAAGACAGATTTATACTTGAATTTAATATATGACTAACATCAAAATTATTATATTGGGAGTCAATTATATATATATCAGGACCTAATTCATTTTTAAATTCAATATGATTTTGAATTTGAATTACTTTGTAAGAATCGCTATTACGTTTTACAAATTTACTTACTAACTGATTATCAATAAACAACTTGTACTCATTTTGGTAAATTTCATTTGTGTTTTTTAATAAATATTTTAAATCATCAATGCTCACATAAGTTGGCATTTTGGCATTTAAATAGAAAGTATTATTATTACCATTAAAATTCCATTTAAGTTTTATATTACTTGAAGACTTTCTTACTTTGTCTCTTTCTAATATTAGTTCATTGGTAATTTGCTCTAAATCTTTATTATTTTTAAAACTAATTAATTCAGCTTCATCATTATCTAAAACTGCTCTCACAATTTCAAGGCAACTACTATAAATAATATCATTTTGACTTGAATTAGGCAATAAACTTGTTAACTCTGAATTACTAGAAAAATCTTCAATTGAATTGGGATTTATGTGAATAATTTTTAAGAGAAAATCTCTATACTTACCTTGATTATTTTTTATATGTTTTAGAGGAAGACCTCCTTGTAACAATAACGTTTTGAGATAATGAGTATTTTGTAATTTAATCCATTTAAAATTTAAAAGATTACCTCCTTTTTTTGCTAATTCATATAAATCATTAGCGTTAAAGCATAAATTACTAGATCCAATGGAGTTGTAAATTGCATCCTTTGAAGGATATCCTCCATTGAAAATTCTTTTCCACCATTCTGCATAATATACCGCACAAGTTCGAGGATCCAATTCTGAAATTCTTTCAACAATTTTAAATTTTTCTTTAATTTGTTCAAGTTCAAAATCTGAAATACTATACTTCCATAACGGTTGACCATTATGAAAATCAAGATTTCGGGTTTTTAAAATTTTGTAAAATTCACTCATACATATAATTTTTTGTCAAATCTAATCTTATTGTGTGCAGTAGAAGTGCACTAGTCAATTTTTTTGAAACTAACTACAAATAATGGATATGCATCTTTTGTTGATTTGTCGTTTTGTATTGTTTTTGTGATTTCTATAGTGTCTCCTAAATTGAAAAAACCATTAATTTTTGTATAAGGAAATACACACTGACCTACATAAAAATTACCTTTTCCATCCTGTTGTAATTGACCTATAAGATAATTTTCGGCTGTAACTTCATGTATGTTATTATTTTTTGCCCATAATTTTAAATTATCATCTGGGTTTGGATTTTCGTCAATAAACTGTTTTAACCAAATCAGATAATCAAGTAATTGAAAAACTAAACTCTTAAATAAATATGGTGATTTTATATTTGAAATATACTCATCCACATTTAGTTTTAATCCCTTTTTATCATGCTGACTGTCCTGGGTAATAAAAACGAGATTATCAAAGAAAAATGACATAGATGGATGCATAAATTCTTTAACTACACTATATCCAGAATTACTTTTGTTGTTACACAAGAACTTAACTGTTGGATTTAATCCAGCTTTGTAGATTTCATTTGGAATTATACCCAGTTCAAATAATTTATCAAAACTGTTTTCTATAATTTTTCTTAATGGCAACAAATTATCTTTTGTCGGTTCAAAATCATTTGTTGACTTAATTTGTTTTAATAGATTGATTATTGGTTCATAGATTTTTGAACCTAAATACTTTTCGTTACCAATTTCAAATACACGTTTATATTCATTTCTTATTTGAAAATCTAACTGACTTTCAGCTGCAACTTTCAAACTATTAAACAAGGCATCTTCATCATCTGAAATTCCTTTACGGAATACTTTTGTAAAAGCTTGTTTAAAAGTTTTGCTATCAAAAGCTTCAGCTTGACCTGTTAGAATATGAATATCAAATTTCTTTGGTAGCTGCAAAATACGCTCCTTTGCTCTATGAACATAATCTGTATCTTCAGTATCAGGAACATCATCTTCTTTCTCAAAGAATTTTGCATCCAACAAAACACCATCATATAGAACTAAATTTCTTTCCAATTCAGACATCCCGGCATCTAAAGATTTAAAAGGAATTAACTTTAAATCAAAATCTAAAGCAGATCGTTTTGTCCCGCCAAGTTTTTCATGCTCATCATCAACCCAAAGAATATTGTATACTTTATTACTCATTTACACTGATTTTAATTGGAAATAAAAATTTAAAAATAACTGGATATAATGGATTATTATTTAGTTCGAAAGACCAATCCTCATTACCAAAATATGCAGCTATTCGATTAATATCGTAACCACCAATGCCTTTTCCTTTGTTAGCATTATTGGTGCTAAATTTTGATATAAACTTCTCTTTACTGTAATTTTTTGGGAAAGGTTTTCCATTATTTTTTATGGAAATCTCCAATTGATTACCAATTAATGCTAATTCAATGACTACTTCATTTGTTTCATCGAAACTATCGAAAGCGTATTTATTTGCGTTTGTAAAAATATTATCAAAAAGGATTTTCAATAATGTTAAATTACACTCCAAATATTTCTCAATAGTATCAACATCACTTAAAGGTTTAGGGTTAATTTTGAAATTAAAACCATTATTTGATAAGCCTTTTATAAATTCATTAATTTCTAACAATGAAATTAATTCTTTCTTATAATCATTAACTAGTAAACCATTTTCTCCTTTTTCAAGAATGGTACTTATTTGATTAATATCATTTTTAAACTGATTAAAAACTTCTTTCAATTCTATACCATAATGCTCAAAAAACTTATCACCAACTACTTTAAATTCATTTGAATTGTCATTCTCAAAAAACCTAATTAAAGTTTTAGAATTTGATAAAATATTTTGCCTTGGAGCACCTAATGAATGTTTTAACGATGCAAATTCATCGAATTGAAGTTTATTAATCCCACTCTTTAGATTGTCTCTTTGTTGCTCTAAATCATAAAGTTTAGAAGTCAATTCAATAAAATAATCTAATTGTTTTTGCTGTTCAATCAGGTTAGGTAAATCAAATTTTATAGATAAGATATCTGAAACTTTTAAAAATGGAATCACAGCGCCTTTTCTAAATGAATTGGCTTGCTCTACAACATAATCTTTGTAGAATTCCATTACAACAAAAATTGGCAATGCAATTTTCTTGTCTATTCTTAATGCTAAAATGTCATCATTAATATAAATAGATTCGCCACCAAATTCAAAAAAAGTAGGTTTCAAAGTTCTACCAATTTTAGAAATCAATAAACAACTTTCTTCAATTTTACTTACCTGTCTGATAAATGGAATTTCTTCAACTTTATCAATATCTAAATAGAAATTATGGTTATCGTCCTTTAGGTCTTTAATTTTAACCCATCGACCAATTTCACCCGAATTGAATCTTTGTCCTCTAATTCTAGTGACAAATTCATTTAATTTTATACCATCAAAATTTTCTATAAAGTATCTTTGACAATCTAAAACTCTATCATGCGATTTAATCTCTTCAACAGAGATTTTCTTTAAAAAACTACTTTCTTTACCTTTTGAAATAGTTTCAATAAAATCTATATCCTTAAGAATTTTAGATCTATTAACACCATCATTTACAAAATTATCTGCAATAATGAAATTAACAAATCCCTTATTTTTTTTAGTTTTATTAATCACTAAAACAGAAGTTTTAATAGCAGTATGATGCAAAATTCCATTTGGAAATGAAATAATCGATTCTATTAAATCTTGTTCAATTAAATGGTATCTTAAATTTGCAATTTGTCCGCTAGAAAACAGGAAGCTTTCTGGAACTAAAATAACCAGTTTACCATCATTCTTTAAATCATTTAAACCTTTTTCAATAGCAAAATTTTCAAAATTCCTTATTGTACCCCAATTTCCAGAAATACCAAAAGGTATCCTCATACCAAATGGTGGAGAAGCAATAATTAAGTCAAACTTTAAATTTGTTGGATTCCATTGTCTTATAGAATCTCCTAAAATTAATGTCTTATGATAAAATGAATCTGTAGCTAATAATCTTAACATTCCTACAACCCAAGTAGTTTGATTAATTTCTTGTCCTATATATTCACTTTCTAATGGTGCTAAAACACCAAAAGATGCAGCACCAGCAAATGGATTATAAATACTTGCATTTCTTTTAAGATTTGCAATATTTATCATAAATCTACTTAATTCAATTGGCAAGATAAATTCGCCAGAAAATTTACCAAGAGACTGCAAAAATTTATATAAAATATCATCAAAAATTATTAAAAAATTTTGATCTAATACTACAGAATCAATTGAGTCAATTACTATGTATAATTGAATTAATTTTTCTTTTGGTAAACGAAATAATATTGAATCATAAACTCGATAAATATTAATAATATTATCGTTATTGTTGTAGTCTTCTTTTCTTAAAAAATCAAGAATTACGTTTTCATTACCAACCGAATTAAATAATAATTCTGCTTTGAATCCCATTCTCTTAATAGTCAATAAAAATAAAACTAAATGAAAATCATCCGAACCAATTTCACCTCTCAAAATATCAAAAGTGGACCAGATTTTCCCAGAAATCTCATTTAGCATTTTATTATCGATCATACTTGACTTATTAGACATAAATATTTCTTTTACTGATTACTCTGCAAATGTATTTTTTATTTGTGCAGTATACGTGCATTAATATTTATTACTCATTTTAATTATTCGATTTTTTAATTTTTCAACTAAATTAATTGGTTCTAAAACTTGAACTTTCTCACCAAATGATAAAATCAATGTTTCTAATTCATAATTTGGAATCAATTCTAAATGAATTTCAAAATCATTACCTAATTCTTTAATTTTTTGTGAGCCATGCAATGGCTTGGTTTTAATGTATGAGATTAAAGATTTATCAATTCGTATAACAATATTTGATATTTTATCATCAGGTATAGTAACTCCAATTATATCTTCAAAGTATTCATTGAAATCGATATCAGTTTCAACATATTCTTGATTATTTTCTTTTATAGTTTCTATTCTATCTAAAGCTAAATTTGAAATAGTATCATATTTTTCTGATTTACCAAACAAAAACCATCGCATATTATATTGTTTTAAATAATAAGGACTAATTATAATAGATATTGCTTCCTCTGTATTGAAACTCTTATAATAAATACATAACACTTTATTGTAAAGTATTGCATTATAAAGTACAGGGATATATTCTAATCCTTTTAAATATTCATTCTGTTCAAAACTTATAATAGTTTCATTTTTCTGTTTTAAATTAAATGTAGATTCTAATCTAGTATTTATCTCATTAATCCAATTGTATTGAGGCAACCCTTTAAATCTATCTAAAGTTAATAACGCTTCTCTTAATTGATTAGCTTCCGTTTCATTCAATGGTTGATTAGAAATAGAGAATTTAGAATCTTCGTATTTATAAAAAACTCTTCTACCATCTTTAACTTTTTTTAATTCAATATTCCAACCTTGTTCACTTTCCATAAATCGAATATCATCATAAAGCTGTCTTTTCTTTATACCTTCCTCTTTTCCAGTATATTCATAAATTGATTTATTGCATTCCTCTACAAGATCTTCAATAGCATAATTTCTTCCAACATTCCGGAAGCACTTATCTAAAGTTTGGTATCTAATTATGGCGTGTTTATTAGTTGACAAAAGAATTTTATTTAAAAAAATGATATCCTTACAAACATACAAAAAAGGTATTGATATAAAAATGAGGAAAACCGTAAAAGTAGGAAAATAGCGTAAAATAATGCAAAATAATTTAGGGTGTAGGGTGTAAGGGAAAAACGCGTAAAAGATTTTTTATTTTTTAGGATTGAAATAAAACGGATTTATTGGGATTATTGGGTGTAAATTGGGTTTTGTGGTTTATTAATTTGCAGTAGTAAGTTCTTATGTTACCCGATTTATTTTTTGAAAAAAAATAAAAAATGTTTCTGTTGAAAAGTGGTTACACCACCTTACACCCTAAAATTAATGTAAAATAATGCAAAATAGTGTTCTTCGACAAGTTCAGGATGACAAGACTTTTTAAATTGAAAATAAAAAAAGTGGAACTTTTTTGTTCCACTTTTTAGTTCTTTTTTATTCTTCGACTTCTTTGTTTTTTGCATCTACTTCTTCGTGTGTAAATTCTTTGACTGCATAAACTGGCTTTCCTTGTCTCATTAATCTGGTAAAATTGTGTTTTTTTAATGCTTTCCCTAATTTGTTTATTGTGCCATCATTCAAGTTTAATTTTGTTCTGTCGGCAAGTTTGGCAGCTATTTGAGAAGCATTTAAAAAAAGTAACCCACCCCCAGCCCCTCCCGAAAGGAGGGGAGTTTTTGCGTTATCAGATAATGCGTAATAATTTCCATTTTCATCTTTGATTGCTGGTTCAAACCAAGTTAGTAAAAGTTCTTCTTCTGGGCTGTGTAACTGGTATTGTTCGTTATTTTCGGTTATTGATTTTATTTCTTCCTGGTCGAACCAATATCTAAACCCACTTTTAAAAAGAAACAATGCTTGAGAAAAAGCTAGATTAATATCAACATCGTGCTGGTACTTAATGCCTTCCAACTCAAAACAAAGAAAACGTCTGCTTCCTGTACTGTCGTTTAAGAACTGTGCTGTATTGACACTCCCTGCAAACGATGCCCGTCTCGGCATTGTTTCGTTGTTGTGTCCGTAGGCTTTTCTCATTCTGATTTGAGTTTTGGTGATGATTTCTTTTAATGATCCAATTTCAGAACGGTTTAAATTTTCTAACTCGTCCAAGTTGATTAACATACATTCTGAGAGCTGCACCAATGTATCTTTGTTGTTTGGGTTTATGGTTCCAGAAAATAAATACTCTTTCAATTGTTTTGGAACTAGCTTTTCAACCCAAGTTGTTTT
>JFJP01001751.1_pt1 | contig 42104 bp, 42 predicted proteins | sample 431651 | NCBI WGS metagenome assembly JFJP01 (sample SAMN02602958, study PRJNA72255) | Microbial mat metagenome, whole genome shotgun sequencing project. | biome: fresh water; feature: sink hole; material: water; isolation source: purple microbial (photo- and chemosynthetic) mats found in...
GGTCGTTATCGACGAGGTACAACGGCGGCCCGATCTGTTTCCGGTGCTGCGGGTGTTGGCGGATCGTCGGCAAGCCACGACACAATTCTTGATCCTCGGCAGTGCCTCGGGCGACTTGTTGCGGCAATCGTCCGAGACTCTGGCCGGGCGCATGGAAACCGTGGAACTACGCGGTTTCAATCTCGGCGAACTGGGTAATCCGCCCTGCACAACGCACTGGCTACGCGGCGGCTTTCCGCTCTCCTACCTGGCGGCAAACGACGCCGACAGCACCGCGTGGCGCAAGAACTTCATCCAGACCCTGCTGGAACGGGATTTTCCGCAGTGGGGCGTGCGCGTGCCAGCGACAGCCTTGTGGCGTTTCTGGACGATGTTGGCGCATTACCACGGCCAGACGTGGAATGCGGCGGAGCCCGCCCGCGCCCTCGGCGTCAGCGAATCCACCACGCGCCGTTACCTTGACCTGCTGACCGATGCCTTCATGGTGCGCCAGTTGCAGCCCTGGTACGCCAATCTTCGCAAGCGCCAGGTCAAGGCGCCCAAAATCTACATCCGCGACGCTGGCTTGCTGCATCAGTTGCTGGCTATTCGTAACGAACGCGAATTGCAGATGCATCCCAAATTGGGCGCCTCCTGGGAGGGCTATGCGCTGGAGGAAATACTGGCGGCCGTGCAACCCGATGAGGCCTATTTCTGGGCTACCCATCAGGGAGCGGAAATCGACCTCGTGCTGCGCAAGAACGGACGGTTGCTCGGCGTGGAATGCAAGCGCACCGATGCGCCCAAGATGACGCCTTCGCTACGCATCGCACTGGATGATCTGGGTCTCGAACACATCGCCGTCGTCTATCCCGGCACTCGGCGATTTGCCATTGCACCCGGTATCGAGGCAGTACCAATGCAGGATATCTGGTCTCGTGGCGTTTTTACGGAACAGGCAACGGGTATCGCCGCCCCGCCCTGCCTCGGCTGAACCGGGTGACGGATCACTATCCAGGAGATCCTCGTTAGGCTTGAGCATTGACCGGTAGCATGCACTCACTTTTTCCGGTCGGGCAATTCGATGCGGACGGTGTAGCGGTCGGCGCTTTCGACGATGTCGAGTCGCGCTTCGAGATCGTAGTACAGCATCAGCCGCTCGCGAATGTTGGCCAGCGCCATGCGGTTGCCGGCGTGGTGTCCGCCGCCACTGACGACGGGATTGGATATCTCGATCACGCGGTGGCCGCGACTGCCATGAATGCCCGGCTTGCCGGTCATTTTCACGACCAGTTCGCCGGCCAGCGCGGCGGGCTCGATGCCGTGATAGACCGCGTTTTCGAGCAGGGGCTGCAACATGAGCGGCGGCATCAAGGCGTCGGCCGGGCAGGATTCGATTTCCCAGCGCACCTGCAGTCGTTCGCCCAGTCGCAGCTTTTCGAGTTCGAGATATTGCCGCGCCAGCGCCAGTTCGTCGGACAGCGGCACCAGTTCGCGGTTGTCGCGCATCAGTGCCCGGAACAGGTCGGACAGTTCTTCGAGCGCTCGCTCGGCGCGCCGGGGGTCGGAACGCAAGACGCCGAGCACCGCATTGAGTGTGTTGAAAAGGAAGTGCGGCCGAATGCGCGCCGTCAGCGCCAGCAGGCGCGCTTCGGTCAGCGCTGGTGACTGGGCGCGGGCGCGCAGGTCGAAGTAGCCGAGCAGCAGCGCAACAGCCAGCGCCGCCCACAACTGCGCCACCCATGACGGGGTGCCGAGCATGGGGCTGAACAGCCGGTGGAAAAAGACCGTCACGCCGAGCACGCTGCCGAGCACGAGCAGCGCGCCCGCCTTGTCGCCCAGGCGCGCTAGCAGCCATCTCAAGCCGCAGAGCACGAGCAGACTACCCATGGCAACGGGTTCGAGCAGCGCCGCCTGGACGACAAACTGGCTCAGAACCTCGCGCGCAATGCCACCAAAGTCGCCAATGTCACCATTTGCACTGCGGGCAAAAGCCACCAGCAGGCTGCCGCCATTCACCGCCAGCAGGACGCGCAGCCAGACGCCGACATTGCAGCAATCGGGCAACCGCGGCGGAGACGTGGAGCGGGGGATGTTTTCCCGTATACTTTCGTTCACGAAACCCTAGAAACTCACTGAATTTTCGGAATTTTCATTATGTCAGAGTCTGCCGCCGCTGCCACGTCAACCTGGTCCGGCCGTTTCAACGAACCTGTCTCGGAACTGGTCAAGCGCTTCACCGCCTCGGTGTTCTTCGACAAGCGCATGGCCATGCAGGATATACGCGGCTCGCTTGCCCACGCGACGATGCTGGCGCGCCAGCACATTATTGCCGCCGCCGACCTGGCGGCCATCGAGCGCGGCATGAACCAGATCCGTGGCGAAATCGAGCGCGGCGAATTCAATTGGCACCTCGACGACGAGGATGTTCATCTCAACATCGAAAAGCGTCTTACCGTGCTGGTGGGCGACGCCGGCAAGCGCCTGCACACCGGTCGCTCTCGCAACGACCAGGTCGCCACCGACATCCGCCTGTGGCTGCGCGACACCATCGATGTCATCGATGGCCTGCTGGCCAATTTTATCCACGCCCTGCTCGATGTGGCCGAAACCCATGCCGCCACGCCGCTGCCCGGCTTCACCCACATGCAGGTGGCGCAGCCGGTTACTTTCGGTCACCACCTGCTGGCCTACGTCGAGATGATGCGCCGCGACCGCGAACGCATGAGCGATGTCCGCCGCCGCGTCAATCGCCTGCCGCTGGGCGCCGCCGCGTTGGCCGGCACCACCTTTCCCATCGACCGCGAATTCGTGGCGCGTGAACTTGGTTTCGACGCCGTCTGCGAAAACTCGCTCGATGCCGTGTCCGACCGCGACTTCGCCATCGAATTCACCGCCGCCGCAGCGCTGGTCATGGTGCATCTGTCGCGCCTGTCAGAAGAACTGATCCTCTGGATGAGTCCGCGCTTCGGCTTCATCGATCTGGCCGACCGCTTCACCACCGGTTCATCGATCATGCCGCAGAAGAAAAACCCGGACGTGCCGGAACTGGCGCGAGGCAAAAGCGGCCGCGTCTTCGGCCACCTGATGGGCCTGCTGACTCTCATGAAGGGGCAGCCACTGGCCTATAACAAGGACAACCAGGAGGACAAGGAGCCGCTGTTCGACACTGCCGATACCCTGACTGACACGCTGCGCGTCTTCATCGAAATGGTGCCGGGAATCAGGGTTAAGGCAGCAGCGATGGCGGCGGCGCTACGGCAGGGCTTCGCCACCGCCACCGATCTCGCCGACTACCTGGTCAAGCGTGGTCTGCCCTTCCGCGATGCCCACGAAGCCGTGGCCCGCGCCGTCCGCGCCGCCGAAGAAAAAGGCTGCGATCTGGCTGATCTCCCGCTGGCCGAACTGCAAGCCTTCTCGCCGCTGATCGACGACGATGTATTCGCCGTACTCACCATCGAGGGCTCGCTGGACGCCCGTGACCACATCGGTGGCACGGCGCCGAACCAGGTGCGCGCCGCCATCGCCCGCGTGCGGTCCGCTCTGTGATGGAACACCTCGGCAAGTACGAAATCCTCGGCAAACTGGGCGAAGGCGCCACCTCCACGGTATTTCTGGCGCACGACCCCTTTGCCCAACGCAATGTTGCCATCAAGGCGGTCAGCGCCTCTGCTTTTGCAGGCGGCGAAAACGGCAGGATTGCCAAGAAGCTGTTCATCACCGAGGCCTCATTGGCCGGCAAGCTGGTGCATCCGCACATCGCCCAGATTTACGACGCGGCGGCTGAATCCGATCCCAGCTACATCGTCATGGAATATGTGCCGGGCGGCACGCTCGAACCCTACACCAAACCCGACACCCTGCTGCCCATGGCCGACGTGGTCGAAATGGTGTTCAAGTGTTCGCGTGCGCTCGATTTTGCCCACCGCCTCGGCGTGATTCATCGCGACCTCAAGCCCGCCAATATCTTGCGCGGCAGCGAGGACAAGTCCAGCACCGACGTCAAGATTTCCGATTTCGGCGCGGCGTTGACGGTATCGAGTGACCAGACGCAGATTTCCGGCATCGGTTCGCCGGCCTACATGTCGCCGCAGCAGGTGATGGAGCAGCCGCTCAACCATCAGACCGACATTTTTTCGCTGGGTGTGATGTTTTACCAGTTGCTCACGGGTCAATTGCCCTTCCAGGGCAGCACCAATTACAGCCTCGTCTATCAGATCACCCACGAAGATCCGATCCCGCCGACGCAGGTGCGACAGGATCTGCCGGCCTGCCTCGGCGCGGTAGTGATGAAAGCGCTGGAAAAATCGACGGATAAGCGTTACCAGACCTGGGATGAATTTTCCTTCGCCTTGGCCGAAGCCTTTCGCAACGAGAACATGGCCGAGTTGCGCGATGCCCGCGTTGGCGATTCGGACAAGTTCAACCTGCTGCGCACGCTGGGTTTTTTCCGGAATTTCACCGATGTCGAAATCTGGGAGGTGCTGCGCCTCAGCCAATGGCGGCGACTGCGCCAGGGTGATTTGCTGATGCACGAAGGCGAGCACGGCGATCACTTCTGCGTGCTGGCCGAGGGCGAAGTCAAGATCACCAAGCAGGGCAAACTGCTCAACGTGCTCTCTTCCGGCGAATGCTTCGGCGAGATGGCGTACCTCAGCCCCGACCGCGGCGCGCGCATGGCCGACGTCACGGCGCTGGGTGAAGGGCTGGTCATCGCCATCGCGACCGATACACTGGCGCAGGCGTCGCCGGCGACACGCCACCGTTTCGACCAGGCTTTTTTGCGCATCCTTGTCGATCGTCTCGATCTTGCCAACACGCGCCTGACGTCGGGCGCCTGAAGCGCACGCCCATTCCACCATGGCCCTCGACCGAGTCGGCAAGTACGAAATCAGCAAGAAACTGGGCGAAGGCGCCACCTCGACGGTCTATCTCGGTCACGACGCCTTCGCCCAGCGCGATGTCGCCGTCAAGGTGATCTTTGCCGATGTACTGAAGGATCGCGAGAAGGGCAAGCTCTACCGCAACCTGCTGATCAACGAAGCCTCGCTCGCCGGCAAGTTGATGCATCCCCACATCGTGCAGATTTACGATGCTGTGATGGCCGACGAAGGCAGCGACGAGCAAAGTTATATTGTCATGGAATACGTGCCGGGCGGTACTCTCGAACAGTTCTGCCGCGCCGACAACCTGCTGCCGATCGAGCGGCTGGTGGAAATCATCTTCAAATGCACGCGGGCGCTCGACTACGCTTTTCGCATGGGCATCACCCACCGCGACATCAAGCCCGCCAACATCCTGCTCGCCCATGCCGGCAACACCGGCGGCGACATCAAGATTTCCGATTTCGGCGCGGCCATCCAGAACACCGGCGACGACTCCCGTACGCAGGTGTCGGGCGTTGGTTCACCAGCCTACATGTCGCCGCAACAGGTGCGCGAGATGCCGCTGAACCATCAAACCGACATTTACTCGCTCGGTGTGGTGTTCTACCAGATGCTCACCGGCCGCCTGCCGTTCATCGCCACCAACAATTTCGGCATGATCTACGCAATCTGCAACTCCGACGCGCCACCGCCCTCGACCTTCCGCGCCGACCTGCCGCCGGGCCTCGACGCCATCGTCTCCCGCGCCATGCAGAAAGACCTCGACGCCCGCTACGCCAGTTGGACCGATTTTTCTCACGATCTGGCGCAGAGCTTCCGCAACAAGCAGCTCGCCTCGCGCCACAATCAATTTCCGGACAGCGAGAAATTCGAGTCGCTGCGGGGTCTCGCCTTTTTCAATGAATTCACCGATGTCGAAATCTGGGAGGTCGTGCGCTTCTCGCGCTGGGACGAAGTGGCGCCTGAAACACTGGTGATGAAGGATGGCGAGCCCGGCGACAGTTTTTGCTTTTTGCTTGACGGTGAACTCAAGGTGATGAAGAAGGGTCGCATGCTCAACCTGCTCGCCACCGGCGAGGTGTTCGGCGAAATGGCCGTGGTTGGCGGCGGTCACCATGTGCGCGGCGCCGACGTCATCGCCCAGACCCGGGCGCGCGTCGTTTCCATTGCCGGCCAGGCGCTGCGCCACGCCTCGGAAGCCACCCGCATGCATTTCTATCAATCCTTTCTGCATGTCATGACCACGCGGCTGTCGCTCGCCAACGCACGGTTGGCCACGATCTGATGGCGGGTACGATGGCTGGCACGGGGGGTGCCCCGTGCCAATTCACCAAAACCGGCGACGCAACGGCGCTGCCACGCTTCGAAGCCGAAGTTGCCGGCCTGGACGCCCTGCGCGAGACAGGCGCAATTCGCGTGCCCGCCGTGCAAAAAGTCGGCGGTAGCGGTACGGCGGATAGCCCGGTTTTTCTTGATCTTGAATACCTCGACCTGCATCCGCTCGACCGGGCGAGCGGCGCCACGCTCGGTCGCCAGCTTGCGGTACTGCACCGGCATTCCGCCGAAGAATTCGGCTGGCCAAGCGATAATTTCATCGGTCTTGGCCCCCAGGAAAATGGCTGGATGAATAGCTGGCCGCGCTTCTTCGCCGAGCGTCGCCTGCGGCCGCAATTGCGCCTGGCGCGTATCAACAGCGGCGGCGCCGAGCGCAAGCTGCTGGAACAGGGCGAGGAACTCGCCGAAAAACTCGCGGCATTCTTCGTTGCCGGGCATCCCCCGCCCTCGCTGCTGCACGGTGACCTCTGGGGCGGTAACGCCGGCCAGTTGCCCGATGGCACGCCGGTCATCTTCGATCCCGCCTGCTATTACGGCGACCGCGAAGCCGACCTGGCAATGTCTGAACTTTTTGGCGGCTTTCCCGATTCATTCCAGGCCGCCTACCGCGAAGCCTGGCCGCTGGCCGCCGGCTACGAAACCCGCAAGACGCTCTACAACCTGTATCACATCCTCAACCACTACAACCTCTTCGGCGCCAGCTATCTCGGCCAAGTAAAGCGAATGATTGCCAGGCTACTGGCCGAGTTGCGGGGCTAGGAAGAAAAAGGCGCCACCATGCACCTGACCGACTACCACAATGGCATTCACGCCTTCGACGCCGGCGTTGTCCGCCACCTGCTGGCCGCCATTCATTTGATCGTCGATGACGGCCGCGCCGCCTTCATCGACACCGGCAGCAATGCCAGCCTGCCGCAGGCACAGGCAGCGCTGGCGGCGCTCGGGCTGGCCCCGGAGGCCGTCGATTACGTCATCCTCACCCACATCCACCTCGACCACGCCGGCGGCGCTGGCGCGATGATGCGCGCCTTTCCCAACGCGAAACTGGTGGTGCATCCCCGCGGCGCTCGCCACATGATCGATCCCGCCAGGTTGATGGCCGCCACCGAGGAAGTCTATGGCCGCGACACCGCCCGCCAGCTCTACGGCGAACTGCTGCCGGTCGCGGCGGAGCGCGTCGTCGAAACTATCGATGGCATGAGTGTCAAACTTGGTCGCCGCGAATTGGCCTGCTACGACTGCCCCGGCCACGCCAAACACCACATTTTCATCCACGACCGCGCCGCCAACGGCATCTTTACGGGCGACACCTTCGGCATCAGTTATCGCGAATTCGATGTCGCCGGCCGGCCCTTCCTGTTTCCCTCCACCACTCCGATCCAGTTCGATCCGGTCGATATGCGCGACTCAGTCGAGCGCATGCTGGCGCTGCAACCGGAAGCCGTCTACCTGACGCACTACAGCCGCCTGGCGCCGCCGCGGTCGCTGGCGATAGAGATGCTGCGGCGCATGGATGAATGTGTGCGGATCACGCGCAACGCCATCGCGGCGACCAAGGCAATCTGCGCCGAGGCCAACCCGACCGACCCGGTCCCGGCCATTCGCGCCGCCCTTGCCGACTATCTCCTGCACGAGGCCCGGAACCATGGCGTGACGCTGCCGGACAGTGAAATTCTTGCCCTGCAGAAGCTCGATCTCGACCTCGACGCCCAAGGCCTGGCGGTCTGGGCCACGGCGCCGCGCGGCTGAGCGGCGCCACCCGCGTTATTTCGCTGGCTTGGCAATGCCCGCCAGCTTCTCTTGCAACTCGCCGGCCTGGTGCATTTCCATCATGATGTCGCTGCCGCCGATGAATTCACTGTTGATGAACAGTTGCGGGATGGTCGGCCAGTTGGCGAAATCCTTGATGCCCTGGCGGATTTCGTCGTCGGCCAGTACATTGACGGTGGCGAAATTATCGACGCCGCAGGACTTGAGAATCTGCACCGCGCGCGACGAAAAACCGCATTGTGGAAACTGCGGCGTACCCTTCATGAACAGCACCACGGGGTTGCCGCTCACGATTTCACGAATTCTTTCCTGGACGTCCATAAGGTGTATCTCCGAATAGTTGATTTAATTTGTCAAGAATTAGTTTAGCGACTATGGCTTGCCTTCGTCAAGCTTTGCTCGGAATTGCTCACCCCTTGCTCGCTCGCCCCACGAAAAAAGGATAGCGGCCCGCGGGCACTTATCGGCCAAGCGAATCGCACACTGCACCGCCCGTGCCGCGGACCTCGAGGCGGACATTCTGCTGTTCCTTCAGGGCGGCCCATACCGCCGGCAGCACATCGCAACGCCACTGCTTTCCCTCCTTCGCGGCAAGATTCACTGTATATGTCTCGTGTCGTGGCCCGGCACGCTCTTGTCCGAGGCCGCGAAGAAAGCCGGTAGTCGCCAGTTGCGGCATTGGCCAGGTTGGCGTGGCCGCCGCGTCTCCTGCCGCTTTTTCGGTCCGCTGCACCTGCCAACGGTCGACGTGGAAATTGCACTTCATGTCGAAAACCGGCACGTCCTTAAAGCGGGGCGTGCATTCATTCTCCCGGACGAAGGTACCGTCGCCCTTGTCGATACGCTTATCCTTGCACTCCTGGCCGGCTTCCACCTGGCGCGTGCCACGCTGCTGACTGAATCGCGTCACATCGTAGGCTCCGGCCGGAAGCGCGTCGCACCAGGCGGATTCGCTGACCGCGGCAAACCGCTCAACATCGATTGTGCGTACCCAACTCCGGCTCACGACAGTCGCCGTCTCGTCGTGCTTGCTGAAGAGGCTATAGCCGACGACGATTGCCACCAGGGCCGCAATGGCCGCCACCATCCGGCCCCAGCCGCGCCGGCCCGAGGGTGGGGTGACGGATGTCGGGGCCAATATTGGCGGTTCGTCTGCCTTGTCGACCACCCGTGCCACCTCCTTCGTGCCATCCTTGGGGCCGCCACAATTACCGCAGAACGAGGCACTGGCACCGTTCGGCGATTGGCAGTAGGCGCAGAGCCAGTCGGCGCCAGTGTACCGATGGCCAGCTACTTCGATTTCCTTGCCGGGTTCCGGAAAATAACGTTTCTCGGGGTTTTGGGCCGAACCGCAGGCGGGACAGTGGCGCTGCGACTTCGCCAGCAGGCCGCGCGTCGCGCATTGCTCGCAGTCCCAGAGCATTTCAAAAAACTGTTCGGTCATGGGAATCGCTTTCCAAGTTGATTGTCAGGCCCACGGGAATGGGGCACCGGCTCACGCCGAATGATACATTTAGGGAACCAGCCGCCGGATTCGCGGCAAATACCGAGGAGAAAGATATGAAGAGCAAGCTATTACTGAGCGTTGCGGTCGCAGTGATGACAGTTCCCGCATGGGCGGGCGATTTGATCAACAAGGATAGCAAGAAATATGACTATCGCCTGTCCTGTGGTGGCGGAACCACCGTCACTTCCATCAGCGGAAGCACAACGCAGTCCGGCAAGGTCAAGGCTGGATGCGTGATCGACATGAGCGGCAGCAAGTATACCGTCAAGGGAAATGGCACCGTAACGATCAAGGGCGGGAAGATTTCCGAGTAATCCCTCGCACAGCACCCGGCAGGCGGCCGCCGGACACGCGGACGATGCCGGCGAGGTCGCGGTGCTGCTCGATGTCGTCGAACCCGGCCGCCGCCAACAGGGCGGCGACGGCCTCGGCTTGGTCATAGCCGTGCTCGAACAAAAGCCAACCCCCGGAGTCGAGATGGGCTGGCGCGGCGGCAACGATGTGGCGGATGGCATCGAGGCCGCTTGTGTCATGTGGGCCGCAATGCAGGGCATGCGGCGGTTCAAAGCGAAGATCGCCTTCCGCCAGGTGCGGATCGCCTTCGGCGATGTAGGGCGGATTGCTGACGATGCAGTCAAAGCGCTGTCCGGCCAGGGCGGCGAACCAGTCGCTTTCCCTAAAGGTAACCGTGGCATCAAGCAGGCAGGCGTTGGCGCGCGCCACGGCCAGTGCGTCGGCGGCAATATCGACGGCGACAACGCTGACGCCCGGCAGTTCAAGCGCCAGTGTGATGGCCACGCAACCGCTGCCGGTGCCGATATCCAGCAGTCGTGCCGTACCGCTACCGCCGACTTTTTGGCGCGCTAGTTCAACCAGCAGTTCGGTCTCGGGGCGCGGGATCAGCACGGCGGGCGTTACTGAAAATTCACGGCCATAAAATTCGCGGAAGCCGAGCAGATAAGCCACTGGCTCGCCGCAGGCCCTGCGCTCGACCAGCGCGGCGAAGGCCTCGGCGTCGTTACGCGCCAGCGCATCGTCGCGATGCGCCTCCAGCCAGACGGCGCCGACACCCAGCACATGACGCAGCAACAGTCGTGCCTCAGGCAGCGGAATGGTTTGCCGCGCTGCGGACAAGGCGTGCTGGACGGCGGTCAAAAGAATTCGGACAGGGATTCGGACAGGGCGGCGAGCAGATCGGCCTGATGCTCTGCCGTCAGTGCGGCGATCAATTCGTCGAGTTCGCCGTCCATCACCGCGCCGAGTTTGTAGAGGGTGAGATTGATGCGGTGGTCGGTGATGCGGCCCTGCGGAAAATTGTAGGTGCGGATGCGTTCGGAGCGGTCGCCGCTACCGATCAGCGATTTGCGCGTCGAGGCGATTTTTTGCGCCTGTTCGCGCTCCTGCATGTCGGCCAGCCGCGCCGCCAACACTGCCAGCGCCTGCGCCTTGTTGCGGTGCTGCGAGCGATCGTCCTGGCATTCAACCACCAGGCCGCTGGGCAGGTGGGTGATGCGCACGGCGGAGTCGGTTTTGTTGATGTGCTGGCCGCCGGCCCCCGAAGCTCGAAAGGTATCGATGCGCAGTTCGGCCGGGTTGATGTCGATGGCGGCCAGTTCGTCGGCCTCTGGCATCACGGCCACGGTACAGGCCGAGGTGTGGATGCGCCCCTGCGCCTCGGTTTCCGGTACCCGCTGGACGCGATGGCCACCCGACTCGAACTTGAGTCTGGAATAGGCGCCGATGCCTTCGATACGACAGATCACCTCGCGGTAGCCACCGAGGTCGGACTCGCTGCGCGACACCACCTCGACCTTCCAGTCCTGCCGCTCGGCATAACGCGAGTACATGCGAAAGAGATCGCCGGCGAATAGCGCCGATTCGTCGCCACCAGTGCCGGCGCGGATTTCGAGGAAGATGTTCTTGTCGTCGTTGGGGTCGCGCGGCAGCAGTTGCTTCTGCAACTCCAGCTCAATCTCCGGCAGCCGGGCCTGCGCGGCGGCGATTTCGTCCTGCGCCATGTCCTTCATGTCGGGATCGGCGAGCCATCCCTTGGCCTCGGCGAGGTCGGCCTCGGCCTGGAGGAACTGGCGATAGAGCGCTACCACCGGCTCGATCTCGGCGCGCTCGCGCGAGAGCTTGCGGAACTGGTTCATGTCGCGCGTCGCCTTTTCTTCGGCGAGCAGGCCGTCGACCTCGGCGAGTCGGGCGGCGAGTTGTTCGAGCTTGGCGCGGATACTGGTTTTCATGATGATGAACGATGAAAAATGGCAATGGCAAAGCAACGGCCGTCACCGCACGCCCAAACGGTGGCGGCCGTGGCGAAAGAAAAGCTAATTGTCGGAATGCAGCCGGTAGATACGGGAGATCAGTTCCGCCACCTCGGCGCGCTCGGCGCCCTCGGCCTGGTTGAGCGCGTGTGTTGGCGGATGCACCAGTTTGTTGGTCAGCCCGTGGGACAGGGCTTCGAGTACGGCGGCGGGATCGTCGCCCCGGCGAATCATCTTGAGGGCGTGATCGACCTCGTGGCGGCGCGTGCGTTCGGCGGCATCGCGCAGGGCGCGGATGGTCGGCACCACTTCGCGCGTGTCCATCCAGTGCAGGAAATTCTGCACGCGGTCGTCGATGATGGCTTCGGCCTCGACCACGGCGGCCTGGCGCGATTCCATGCCCTGCTCGACGATCTGGCCGAGGTCATCGAGAGTGTAAAGAAAAATGTCGTCGAGCTTGCCCACCTCGGCCTCGATGTCACGTGGCACGGCGAGATCGACCATCACCATCGGCCGATGGCGGCGTGCCTTCAGCGCGCGCTCGACCATGCCGAGGCCGACGATGGGCAGCGGGCTGGCCGTGCAGGACACAACGATGTCGTATTCGGCCAGCCGCTCTGGCACTTCGTCCAGCCGCATGGCATCGCCACCGAAACGCTCGGCGAGCACTTCGGCGCGTTCGAGGGTGCGGTTGGCGACGGTTAGCCGCCGCGGCTTTTCGCCGGCAAAGTGCGCGGCGCACAGTTCGACCATTTCACCTGCGCCGATGAACAGCACCTTTTGGCTGCCAACGCTCTCGAAGATGCGCGCCGACAGATGCACCGCTGCGGCGGCCATCGAGACGATGTTGGCGCCGATGGCCGTGGTCGAACGCACTTCCTTGGCCACGGCAAAGGTGCGCTGGAACAACTTGGACAGCAGCGTGCCGAGGGTGCCGGCTTCTTCTGCGGCGCGTGCCGCCTGCTTCATCTGGCCGAGAATCTGCGGCTCGCCCAGCACCATCGAATCGAGCCCCGAGGCGACGCGAAACATGTGGCGGACGGCGTCGCGCTGGGGGTGGGTGTAGAGGTAGGGCTCGACCTTCGACTGCGGCAGTGAGTGATAATCGGCCAGCCAGTGCGCGGCCGCGTCGGCCTGCTCGGCGGCGCAGTACAGCTCGGTGCGATTGCAGGTCGATAGGATCGCCGCTTCGCGCACCGGCCTGGCGCGCAACAGGTCGTGCAACGCTTGTTGCAGGCGCACCGGGTCGAACGCCAACTGCTCGCGCATGGCAAGCGGTGCCGTGTGGTGGTTGATGCCGAGAGCGAAAAGCTGCATGCGGGGCGGGATACTCCTTCTGTCTCCGATTATATCGGTGAAGCGGCTCTTGCTTGACGCCCGTGCCCGGCCCGCCTACCATGCCCTCCTTTTCATCGAGCTTGCCGTGACACGGTCGCCGTTTCCTCCTTCCATCGCCGAAGACATGCTTGCAGTGGACGCGGTTATTCGCGCCCGACTGCATTCCGACGTGGTTCTGGTGCGGCAGGTTGCCGAGTACATAGTTGCGGCAGGGGGCAAGCGTCTGCGTCCGGCGCTGCTGCTACTGTCGGCGGGGGCCGCGGGTTATCGTGGCGGCAATAGTCACCACGAACTGGCCGCCGTCGTCGAGTTTATCCATACGGCCACGCTCCTCCACGACGATGTGGTCGACGAATCGGCGCTGCGGCGCGGACGCGACACTGCCAACGCACTTTTTGGCAATGCCGCAAGCGTGCTGGTCGGCGATTTTCTCTATTCCCGCGCCTTTCAGATGATGGTTTCGGTCGGCAACATGCGTGTCATGCAGATACTGGCTGACGCGACCAACGTCATCGCCGAGGGTGAGGTTCTGCAACTCCTGAATTGCCACAATGCCGATACGAGTGTCGAAGACTACCTGAGGGTAATTCGATTCAAGACGGCCAAGTTGTTCGAGGCGGCAAGTCGTTTGGGCGGCGTGCTGGGCGGCGTTGCGCCGGAGATCGAAGACGGTCTGGCGCGCTATGGCATGCATCTCGGCACCGCCTTCCAGCTGATCGACGACGTCCTCGATTATTCCGGCGACGAAGCGCATACCGGAAAGCACCTGGGCGATGATCTGGCCGAAGGCAAGCCGACCCTGCCGCTGCTCCACGTCATGCAGCACGGCAGCTGGGAAGACGCCGCCCGAGTGCGCCATGCCATCGAGCAAGGCGGGCGCGAAGAATTTGCCGCCGTCCTGGCGGCAGTTTTGGCTTCCGATGCCCTCGGAGCAACCAAGCGGCATGCAGAAGAAGAAGCGCGCCGCGCGGTAGCCGCCCTTTCTGGTCTTCCCTCTTCTGTTTTCAAGGATGCTCTGATAGAATTGTCGGCCTTTGCGGTAGTGCGGGATTCCTGACCGCCATTAGTTCGCAAGACTGTTGTTCGTTTTCCCGTTGGTCGCTCGGGGCGTAGCTCAGCCTGGTAGAGTACTGCGTTCGGGACGCAGGAGTCGGAGGTTCGAATCCTCTCGCCCCGACCAACATCTCAAATCTCTATAGCGAGTCCAAGATGGCAGCAATAATGATCCCGCCGGCGAATAGCCGGCTTTTGCTTTCCGGTAATGAAGCTGTCGCCCGCGCCGTATGGGAATCCGGTTGCCGTGTAGCTGCCGCCTATCCCGGCACGCCTTCCACCGAAATGCTTGAGGTGATCTCGACCTATCCGGACATCTATTCCGAGTGGTCGGTGAACGAGAAGGTGTCGCTGGAGGTGGCTATCGGCGCTGCCTTTGCCGGTTCGCGTTCGTTTTGCTGCATGAAGCATGTCGGCATGAACGTTGCCTCGGATGCGCTGATGACCTTGACGCTGACCGGCGTGGTCGGCGGTCTGGTGATCGCCATCGCCGACGATGTGGGCCTGTCTTCGTCGCAAAACGAACAGGACTCGCGTTACTGGGGTCGTTTCGCCCACCTGCCGGTATTGGAGCCGGCCGATTCGCAAGAAGCCTATGAGATGACCAAGCTCGGCTTCGATTTTTCCGAGAAGTTCCAGGTGCCGGTGATCCTGCGCATGACGACGCGCATCAATCACGTCAAGGCGCTGGTTACCGTCGGTGAGCGGGTGGCGCATGCGGCGGCCGGCTTCAAGAAGGAGCCGGCACGTTGGGTGATGACGCCGGCCGGCGCTGGCAAGCGCATCCCCCTGATGTTCGAGCGTGACAAGGTGCTGCGAGCCGAGTCGGAAGCTTCTTCGCTCAACCTGATCGATGGCGGGCTAGACAAGCGCGTTGGTTTCGTCGCCTCGGGCCCGGCCTGGATGCATGTCCGCGAATCCTTTCCCGATGCACCGGTGCTGAAGCTCGGTTTCTCCTGCCCGATCCCGCTGGAAAAGATTCGCGCCTTTGCCGCGACTGTCGAAAAACTGGTGGTGGTCGAGGAAGTCGAGCCACTGGTCGAGAGCGAACTCAAGGCTGCCGGCATTGCCTGTATAGGCAAAGAGATTCTGCCGCGCCAGGGTGAACTCGCTCCCAACGTGCTGAAGCCCGCGATTGCCAGGCTGCTCGGTGACCCCGTGCCTGAAAGCATTGCGGCACCGGCGCAAGTCTTTCCCCGCCCGCCGACAATGTGCGTCGCCTGTCCGCATCTCGGTGTTTATTACACGCTGGCACAGATAAAAAATATCACTATCGCTGGCGACATCGGTTGCTACACGCTAGGCGCCGGCCACCCGTGGAATGCGCTTGATACAACGATCTCGATGGGCGCCTCGATGGGTATCGCGCTCGGCCTCGATAAGGGTCGCGGCGAATCCGACAAGGACAAGCGCATCGTTGCCGTGATCGGCGACTCGACCTTTCTCCACATGGGCATGCAGGGCCTGCTCGATATTGTGTACAACGGCGGCAATGTCACCGTGCTGCTGCTCGATAACCGCGCGGTCGGCATGACGGGCGGTCAGCCCAATCCGGGCACCGGCCGCGACATTCACGGCGCGGATGCACCGCGCGTCGATTTTGCCAAACTGGTCGAATCGCTCGGCGTGAAGAAGGAACGCATTCACGTCGTCGATCCCTACCAGTTGCCGGTGTTGTTCAAGACCATTCGTGACGAAATCAAGATTCCATCGGTGTCGGTGATCATTACCGATCAGCCTTGCGTACTGGTCGACGATTACAAGAAGCAGAAGCCCTACGAGGTGCTTGACGACAAGTGTACGGGCTGCGGCAACTGCGTCGATGTCGGCTGTCCGGCGATCCACGTCACGCGCCGCGAGAAGGCCGTCAAGCCATCCGGCAAGGAAGTCGAACTCCAGTTCGTCAGAATCGAGACGACCGTTTGCACCGGTTGCGGCCTTTGTGTGCAGCCCTGTGCGCCCGATGCCATTGTCCACGCAGACCTCACCAAGCCGATGCGCTTGGTACGTCATTGAAAGACCGCCATGTCTGACCAGAACATTACCAATATTCTCGTCGTCGGCATCGGTGGCCAGGGCGTGATGACCGCCACCGAAATCCTCGCCGAAGCCGCCATCGCCCTCGGTCACGACGCCAAGAAAACCGAAGTCGCCGGCATGGCCCAGCGTGGCGGCGTGGTGTCGTCGCATCTGCGCTTCGGTTCCAAGGTGCTGTCGCCGCAGATCATGGCTGGCACGGCCGACCTGCTGGTTGGTTTCGAATCGGCCGAATCGTTGCGCTGGTGCCACTACCTCAGACCCGGTGGCCTGGTGCTGATGAATACCGCGCGTCTTGTGCCACCGGTGGTCGATCTTGGCCTCTACGATTATCCCGACGATCCGCTGGCCGAGATTCGCGCCCGCGACTACCGGGTCCATGCCTTCGACGCGATGGCCATTGCACTCGAACTCGGCGACGTGCGTCTTGGCAACACCGTGATGCTCGGGGCCATGGCTGACCATCTGCCATTCCCCGCCGAGGTGCTGCTGGACTCAATCCTCAAACGTTTCGGCGCGAGGAAGCCGCACATGGTCGAGGCCAACCGCAAGGCATTTGAAGCCGGCAGGGAAGCAGAAAAAGCGACCGATACGGCGACCTCACACAAGAAGGAGCTTGAAACCGCATGACGGCAAGCATTCTCGACGGCAACGCCCTTTCCGCGCATCTTCGCACCGAACTCGCCGAGCGTGCCGCCGCGCTGGCAGCGCAGGGTGTTCACCCCTGTCTTGCCGTGATCCTTGTCGGCGAAGACCCTGCTTCGGCGGTTTATGTGCGAAATAAAGTCGCCGGATGCGAAAAAGTCGGCATGCGCTCGATCAAGGATGTGTACGCGCCCGACGTCAATCCGGCCGTGGTCTTTGCCCGTATCGCCGAACTCAATGCCGACCCGGCCGTGCATGGCATTCTGGTGCAACTGCCGCTGCCCAAACATTTCGACTCTGAAGCCGTGCTTGAGGCTATCGCACCAGAGAAAGACGTCGATGGCTTCCACGCGCAAAATGTTGGTGCGCTGATGCAGGGCAACCCGCGTTTCATTCCCTGCACGCCCTATGGCGTAATGAAAATGCTTGAAGCTGGCCATGTGCCGCTCAAGGGCGCCGAGGCTGTCATCGTCGGTCGCAGCAACATCGTCGGCAAGCCGATGGCCATGCTGTTGCTGGCGCAGAGCTGCACGGTTACGGTCTGCCACTCGCAGTCGCGAGACCTCGCCTTTCATACCCGCCGCGCCGACATTCTGGTCGCCGCCGTCGGTCGCGCAAAGATGATCACCGGCGACATGATCAAGCCCGGTGCGACGGTAATCGACGTCGGCATCAACCGCCAGCTATCGGGGCCGAATGCTGGAAAGCTCTGCGGCGATGTTGACTTCGAATCGGCGAAGACCGTCGCCGGGCTTATCACCCCCGTGCCCGGCGGTGTCGGGCCGATGACCATTACCATGCTGCTGACCAATACCATTGAGGCGGCAGAGAGGACACTAATATGAGCAATGCTCTCGTTGGCATCGTCATGGGCTCTGATAGCGACTGGCCACTGCTTCGCAGCGCTGCCACGACGCTCAAACAATTCGACGTACCTTACGAAGCCAAGGTGCTTTCCGCCCACCGCACGCCCGACCAGGCGCTCGACTACGCCAGCAGTGCCGCCGGACGCGGCCTGAAGGTGCTGATCGGCGCCGCCGGCGGTGCCGCCCATCTTGCCGGCGTTCTTGCCGCTAAAAGCGAACTACCGGTGCTGGCGGTGCCAATGCCCTCGAAGCACCTGCAAGGCCTCGATTCCCTGCTGGCAATGGTGCAGATGCCGGCGGGCATTCCCGTTGCCACCTTCGCCATCGGCGAGGCTGGCGCGACCAACGCCGCCTTGTTTGCCATCGCCATGCTTGCGCTTAACGACCCGACGCTGGCGAAAAAACTTTCTGACTTCCGTCGTGTGCAGACCGAGAAAGTGCTGGCCAAAACATTGACCGACCTGCCGTGATCGACCCGGCCGCAGCCGAAATTATCGAGCGTGCGGCCGCATTGCTACGTAGGGGCGAACTCGTCGCCTTTCCGACCGAGACGGTTTATGGTCTCGGTGCCGATGCCGCCAATTCGACAGCCGTGGCGAAAATCTTTACCGCCAAGGGACGTCCGCAGGATCATCCTCTGATAGTGCACCTGGCCGAAGCCGCGCATCTCGACCGTTGGGCCAAGGACATTCCCGCTGCTGCGCGCAAACTCGCGGCGGCATTCTGGCCTGGGCCGCTGACCCTGGTGCTCAAGCGGCAACCCGACGTTTGCGACGCAATTACCGGTGGTCAGGACACCATCGGCCTGCGCGTGCCCAAACATCCGCTGGCGCTGGAACTGCTGCGCGAATTTGGCGGCGCTGGCGGCGGTTTGGCCGCTCCCTCCGCCAACCGTTTCGGCCACATCAGCCCGACTACGGCCGCGCATGTGCGCGACGAACTTGGCGACGCGGTCGCCATGATTATCGATGGCGGTCCCTGTCAGGTCGGCATCGAATCGACCATTCTCGACCTGTCGGGCGAACGGCCAGCCATCCTTCGCCCCGGCATGATCAGTGCCGCCGCCATCGGCGCGGTGATCGGCGCTGAACTGGTGCTCGCCGGCGTGACCGCACCGCGCGTTTCCGGCTCGCTTGAGTCACATTACGCACCCCGCACTCCGCTTCAACTCGTTACCTCGGATGGACTTATTTTCGCGGTACGCCAGGCCATGGTTTCCCGCGAGCGAACGGCTTTTCTCGCGACCATGGCGCAGCCCCTTGGCAACGAATTGATTACATGGAAGCTTGTGCCGAGCGATCCCGAATCTTTTGCCCGCGAGATTTACGCCAGCTTGCGCGAACTTGACGTGCTGGGCTGCGCCCGCATCGTCGTGCAGGCGCCGCCGCCAACAACGGCGTGGCAGCCAATGCTTGACCGTCTGCGTCGCGCCGCCTCCGGCTTCGACAACTAACACGCGTCGCATTCCCCGCCTTTTCCGGTCTTTCACCTGGCGATGGAATGCGCCAGAATAGCCTCCGCCGCATGGCGAACGATTTTGAACAGAAATGGGGAGCCAACATGGCCGAAAAACAACGTCCGATCAATGGAAAAATGGCCGAAGACAAGTTCGACGTGGGCGACGAGAGCACTCGCACCGGCCTGAGCGAGGAATCGATCCGCCGGGCCTTCCTGGATAACCTTTTTTACGTTCAGGGCCGCTTTCTTGAAGTGGCCGCGATCGATGACCAATACAAGGCGCTGGCCTACACGATCCGCGATCGTCTGCTGCTGCGCTGGGTGAACACGGTGCGCACCTATCAGCAAACCAATCCGCGCACGGTGTGCTACCTCTCCGCCGAATATCTGCCTGGTCCGTTCATGGACAACAACATGCTCAACCTTGGCATCAAGGAAGCCGCGCGCAAAGCACTGGCCAGCCTGGGCGTCGATATTGAAACCCTGATAACCCATGAAGAAGAACCTGGTCTGGGCAACGGTGGCCTGGGCCGTCTTGCCGCCTGCTTCATGGATTCACTTGCCACCTTGCAAATTCCGGCCGTCAGCTACGGTATCCGCTATGAGTTTGGTATTTTCAACCAGCTTATTCGCGATGGTGACCAGGTCGAGGCCACCGATACCTGGCTGCGCTTCGGCAACCCGTGGGAAGTACGGCGGCCGCATATCGCCTACGACGTCAAAAACGGTGGGCATACCGAGAAATTTACCGACGACAAGGGTCGTCTTCACACACGCTGGCTACCAAGCGAGATATTCCGCGGCGTCGCTATCGACACCCCCATCCTTGGTCATGGCGTGCATACAGTAAATCTGCTGCGCCTGTGGAGTGCCGAGGCGTCCGAGGCCTTCGATTTTCACGCCTTCAACCGCGGCGACTATTACGGCGCGGTAATGCGCGAAGTCCGCTCGGAAACAATCAGCAAGGTGCTTTACCCCAACGATGAACCCGAGATCGGCAAGCGCCTGCGCTTGTTGCAGCAACATTTCTTTGTGACCTGCTCGCTGCAGGACATGATACGGGTCATGAACACGACCAACCTGCCGCTTGAACGCTTCCACGAAAAATACTCGGTGCAACTCAACGATACGCACCCGGCTATTGCCGTAGCTGAACTCATGCGTCTGCTGGTCGACGAGAATCATATGGAGTGGGACACCGCATGGGGCGTCACCACGCGCACCTTTGCCTACACCAATCACACCTTGTTGCCCGAAGCCCTGGAGAAGTGGTCCGTGCCTTTGTTCCAGAGCGTGCTGCCACGCCATCTCGAAATCATCTACGAAATCAACTCCCGCCATCTCGACGAAGTGCGCATGCGCTTTCCCTTCGATCCCGACCGGGTTAGCCGCATGTCGATCGTCGACGAGACCGAGCCCCGCTACATTCGCATGGCGCACCTGGCCTGTGTTGGCAGCTTCGCCATCAACGGCGTCGCCGAATTGCATAGCCGTCTACTCAAGGAGACCGTGCTCGGCGATTTCCATGATCTGTGGCCAGCCAAATTCCAGAACAAGACCAATGGCGTCACGCCACGCCGTTTCATGATGCTCAGCAACCCGGGCCTGTCCGAACTGCTGACAAAAGTCGTTGGCAGCGGCTGGGAACTCGATCTTTCACGCCTGAAGGCGATCGAAAGTCGCGCTGACGACGAAGCTTTTCAGGCGCAATGGCAACAGGTCAAGCGTGATCGAAAAGAGGTGCTTGCCGCAATCATCAAGCAGAAATGCGGCGTTACCATTGATCCCGCCAGTCTGTTCGATGTGCAGGCCAAACGCATTCACGAATACAAGCGGCAGCACCTTAACGTGCTACACATCGTTACGCTCTACAACCGCATCAAGACCAATCCCAAGGTCGATATCGTCCCGCGTACCTTTATTTTCGGCGGTAAGGCCGCGCCCGGCTATTACATGGCCAAATTGATGATTCGCCTGATCAATGCTGTCGGCGAAGTGGTCAATAGCGACCCCGATGTTGCCGGCCGCCTCAAGGTGGTCTTCCTCCCCAACTTCAGCGTCAAGCTCGGGCAATTCGTCTATCCCGCCGCTGATCTATCGCAGCAAATATCAACTGCCGGCAAGGAGGCTTCAGGCACCGGTAACATGAAATTCTCGATGAATGGCGCGCTGACCATCGGCACCCTCGACGGTGCCAACGTCGAAATCCGCGAAGAAGTCGGCGCCGACAACTTCTTTCTCTTCGGCCTTACAGCGGAGGATGTGTCGCGCAAACTTGCCAACGGCTACCAGCCTCAGGATATCTACAATGGCAATCAGGAACTGAAATGCGCTATCGATCTCATTTCCGCTGGTCACTTCTCCCACGGCGACCGTGCCCTGTTCAAGCCGCTGATCGATCACCTCCTCTGGCAGGACAGCTATCTGTTGCTGGCGGACTACGCGGCTTACATCGCCAGTCAGGAGTCGGTAAGCGCTGCCTATCGCGATCCCCGCCGCTGGACGCGGATGTCCATCCTTAATGTTGCCCGCATGGGCAAGTTTTCGTCCGATCGCACCATTGCAGAGTACTGCCGCGATATCTGGCGCGCCGTGCCGGTGCCGGTCGAGCTGTAGCGACCGGTTTTCTGGCTTTCCGCGCCACGCTATCGCTAGCGGGTTTTTGCTATAATCCGCGCCCGATGTGGGGGGGTAGCTCAGCTGGGAGAGCGCCGCGTTCGCAATGCGGAGGTCGTGAGTTCGATCCTCATCCTCTCCACCAAATCACATTAAACCCAACCTTGCCGGTTGGGATTTTTTTGCCTGATCGCGCCTGAAGTCTTCACATGAGTATCCACGCCGTCATGGATTTTGAGACGACCGGTTTGTCACCGGCCCAAGGGGCGCGGCCGACAGAAATCGCGATTGTCATCATTGACGGTGACAAGATCGTTGATCGCTTCCAGAGCTTGATGAACCCGGGTGTCTCTATTCCCAGTGACATACAAGCATTGACCCGCATTACCAACGAGATGGTCCGCAAGGCACCCAAGGTGGAGGCCGTGATGCGTGAAGCCGTGGAATTTGTCGGATGCCGCCCCATGGTTGCGCACAACGCTGCTTTCGACAGCAAATTCTGGGAGGCGGAGTCAAGTCGGATCGGTGGGGGGAGGCGCAAGCAACAATTTGCCTGCTCCATGCTTCTGGCTCGGCGTCTGTTTCCTGAAGCACCCAATCACAAGCTGGGCACCCTTGTGCATACACTTCGCCTGCCGCCTACCGGACGTTACCATCGCGCCATGGCCGATGCCGAAGCCACCGCGTATCTGCTGCTGCACATTCGGCATGAACTGCAACGGCGCTTTAGCCTGTCGGCTGTCAGTCACGAATTGCTCATCGCCATACAAACCGCCAGCCGAAGTCAGCTTGAGGCCTGTGTTCAACGCCATTCGAGTGTCCGAGCGTGATGTAAAAAGTCGGCGCTAGCGGTACGGCACGACAAACGCGGGGAGAGCGGAAAGGGCCGGGGAGTTGGCAACGGAGCGGGTGAAGGGAGTCGAACCCTCTTCATGAGCATGGGAAGCTCAGGTAATGCCGTTATACGACACCCGCGACAGGGTGTATTGTAGGCAGTGCCGCGCTGGCTGACAATTCCTCGCGGTAAAATCACCGCATGATCAACATTACCCTCAATGGCGCGCCGCTGGCGCTGGACGCATCGCTTACCGTAACTACCCTGCTCGAGCGGCAGGGACTGGCTGGCAAGCGTGTTGCAGTCGAACGCAATGGCGAGATCGTGCCAAAAAGCCGGCACGCCGATACCCAACTGGAAGCGGGCGACCGCCTCGAAATCGTCGTCGCCGTCGGCGGCGGCTGAATGGAAAATTAAATCATGGAAGATCATCAGAGCCAGGATGTGTTGACGATTGCCGGCAAATGCTACCGTTCTCGGTTGCTCGTTGGCACCGGCAAATATAAGGATTTTGACGAGACCCGCCGCGCGGTCGAGGCCTCGGGCGCCGAGATTGTCACGGTGGCGATTCGCCGTACCAACATCGGCCAGGAACCGGGGCAGCCGTCGCTGCTCGATGCGCTGCCGCCGTCTAAATATACCTATCTGCCCAACACCGCCGGCTGCTATTCGGCCGACGATGCAATCCGCACGCTGCGGCTTGCCCGCGAACTGCTCGACGGCCACAACCTGGTCAAGCTGGAAGTGCTGGGCGATCCGCAGACACTGTTTCCCAACATGCCGGAGACGCTCAAGGCCGCTCAAACCCTGGTCAAGGATGGCTTCAAGGTCATGGTCTATTGTTCCGACGACCCGATCCAGGCGAAGCTGCTGGAAGAAATGGGCTGCGTCGCGGTGATGCCGCTGGCCTCGCTGATCGGTTCGGGCATGGGTATTCTCAATCCGTGGAATCTCTCGCTGATCATCGAGAAGGCCAAGGTGCCGGTGCTGGTCGATGCCGGCGTCGGCACGGCATCCGACGCGGCCATCGCCATGGAGCTTGGCTGCGATGGCGTGCTGATGAATACGGCGATTGCCGGTGCGCAAAATCCGGTGCTGATGGCAGGCGCGATGAAGAAGGCGGTCGAGGCTGGCCGCGAGGCTTTCCTTGCCGGGCGCATGCCGAAGAAACTTTACAGCGCTAGCCCGAGCTCGCCGACCGCAGGGCTGATTGCCGGGCTGACCGCGGGGCTGACTGCGGCGAAGTGATGCCGCGCGGGCTGTTCTCGGCAGGTCTGGCGGCTTTCATTGCCGTGTCGCCAGCGCCGACTTTTTCGCAAGAGGCCAGGCCCGATCTCCAGGTTGCCCCCTTGGCTGCAACCGTGGCAGCCCCCCTTGTCGCCGCGCCTGATCGAGTCGGCTACGCCTTCGACCGGCCGCGCATCCTTGCCCAGCAGCGCGTTCTCGGCCTGGCTCATGGCGTGTCTCTGCTGGTGTCGGCCTGCATGGACACGCCGGCGCGGATCGATGCCACCCTGACGGCCTATTTGCCCTGGCTGGAGAGCCAGGACAGCGCCATTCGCCTTGCCCAGCTCGATCTTGCCCGCCACTACTTCGGTGCGCGCGCGGACGAGGCGCGCTGGCCCGACCTGCTGCGCGCGCTCAACCTCAAGAAAACGCTCACCCTTCCATCCGGCTCGGAAGAACTGGCAGCGGCCTGTGCAACGCTGCCGCAGGCCCTGCGCGGGCCGCGTTACAACTTTTCTGTTCAATTTAACCTGCACGGCTTGCTGGCCGAAGCGACGGCCGCCATCGAAGCCGAATTGCAATGGCAGCGTTGCCGGGGAATATTCACAGGCGACAGCCGCGCCGTGCTCGATGCCCGCTATGCCGTCTGGCTTGAAATCAACCAGGCGCGCAAGCAACTGGCTGTCACAACGCTGGCCGCCGACTGGCCGTCCGAGGCGCCGGCGGATTCTTTCGAGCAATGGCGGGAGGTCGTGCGCACCGACCCGCTGTTGCCGGGCCGCAATGTCGCTGAATGCGTCCTTTTTGCCGAAGAGATCAAGCACCCGTGGGCCGCGTTGCGCAACGTTTTTGCCCCACCACCGGAACCTCGGCCATGAATGAGCAAGCCCCAATCCACCGTGACCACATTCGCAGCTTCGTGCTGCGCCAGGGCCGCGTTTCAAGCGCCCAGCAGCGTTACCACGTCGAGGGTTTGCCTCTATGGGGCATTCCCTACCGCGCCGCGCCGCTTGACCTGACCGAGGTATTTTCTCGCAGCGCTCCCCGGGTTCTCGAAATAGGCTGCGGTATGGGCGAAACCACCGCCATCATCGCCGCCGCGCACCCGGAAAACGACTATCTCGGCATCGAGGTACACACGCCGGGTGTCGGCAGCTTGCTGAAGGAAATCGCTACGCGCGAACTGACCAACCTGCGCGTGATCCAGCACGATGCCGTGGAGGTGGTGCGCGACATGATTGCTCCCGCCACGCTCGCTGGCATCCACGTTTTCTTTCCCGATCCCTGGCCGAAAAAGCGCCAGCAGAAGCGCCGCCTGATTCAGCCGCCTTTCGTGGCGCTGCTGGCCGCGCGGCTTATGCCCGGTGGCCTGCTGCATTGCGCCACCGACTGGGAAGAGTACGCGCAACAGATGCTCGACGTCCTCTCGAACGAACCGCTGCTGAGCAATACGGCGGATGGCTTCGCGCCCCGTCCCGACTACCGGCCGCGGACCAAGTTCGAAACCCGCGGCTTGCGCCTCGGGCATGGGGTGTGGGATGTGGTGTTCAGGCGTCGGCCAGAAACATCCCCAGTAGTCGGTTGAGGTAGCGTCGGCCGCGCGGCGTCGGCCGAACGTGATCATTCGCGACATCAAGCAGGCCTTCCTGCCGTGCCGCTAGCGCCGACTTTTTGACGATGGCAAAGGGCTGGCCCGTGCGCGCTTCGAACAGCGCGGGTGTAAATCCATCGTTCAGCCGCAGGGCATTCATCAGGAATTCGAAGGGCAGTTCCGTCGCCGGCACCTCCTGCCAGTCGCGCGTGATCGGGTCGGCCAGATAATCCTTTGGATTGCGCGGCCGGGCGTCGCGCCGAACGTCCTGAGGATCGCTGAGCTTGCTATGAGCGCCAGCGCCAATACCCAGGTAGTCGCCAAAATTCCAGTAGTTCCGATTGTGGCGACACCGATGGTCAGAATGCGGGCCGGGCCGGGCGAAGGCCGAGGTTTCGTAGTGTTGGTAGCCAGCGGCGGCCAGCGTGGCTTCGACCATCTCCTGCATGTCGGCGGCGAGGTCGTCGTCGGGCAGCGGCGGCGGTGCGTGGTGGAAAGGCGTGTTGGGCTCCAGTGTCAGGTGGTAGGCGCTGAGGTGGGTCGGGGCGCAGGCGATGGCCGTCTCGATGTCGCGCCGCGCCTCATCCAGCGTTTGCTGTGGCAGCGCGTACATCAGGTCGAGATTGACGTTATCGACGTGTTCGAGCGCCAGTTCGATGGCGTGGCGGGCTTCGGCGGCGGTATGGATGCGGCCGAGCGCGGCCAGCTTGCGATCGTCAAAACTCTGGATGCCCAGCGACAGGCGATTGACGCCGGCCGCGCGGAAAGCGGCGAACTTGCCGGCTTCAACCGTGCCCGGGTTGGCTTCCAGGGTGATCTCGACTTCATCCACGCCGTCCGCAAAAAGTCGGCGCTGGCGGCACGCCGCCAGCAGCGCATCGACAGTCTGGGCCCGCATCAGGCTGGGCGTGCCACCGCCAAAAAACACGCTGGCGAAACCACGTTCGCCCAGCAGGGGCAGCGCCGCGTCGAGATCGGCGATCAGCGCCGCGAGGTAAGCGTCTTCCGGAATGCCGCCCACCCCCCCACGGGCTTCATGCGAGTTGAAGTCGCAGTAGGGGCATTTCCGCACGCACCAGGGGAAATGGACGTAAAGGGCCAGCGGTGGCGGCTGGATCAAGGTAGCGGGCCGCTCAGCGTTCCTGCCGCGCCCGCAGTTTTGCCACCAGTTCCCGCAGCGCTTTGCCGCGGTGCGAGCGGCTGTGTTTCTCATCGGCTGAAATTTCGGCGGCTGTCCGGCCCAGATCGGGAACGAGGAAGTAGGGGTCGTAGCCGAAACCGTTGGCGCCGCGCGGCGTGTCGATGATCTCGCCGTGCCACTCGCCTTCGACGATCAGCGGCTGCGGGTCGTCGGCATGGCGCACCAGCACCAGCACACAGTAATAGTGGGCGCGGCGGTCGCTTTTGCCTTGCAGGTCGGCGATGACTTTCTGGTTGTTGCGCTCGTCCGACTTGGGCTCATTTGACCCAACTGAGGCATAGCGGGCCGAATGCACGCCCGGTTCGCCGCCGAGCGCCTCGACGCAAATGCCGGAATCGTCGGCCAGCGCGGGCAGGCCGGTTAGCTTGGCGGCGTGGCGGGCCTTGACCAGTGCGTTTTCGACAAAGGTGAAGTGGGGTTCTTCGGCCTCGGGCACGTTGAAGTGCGACTGCGGCAGCACCTCGAAATCCACGGTGGCGAGCATCTCGGCAAATTCGCGCAACTTGCCCGGGTTGCCGGAGGCGAGGACGAGCTGTTTCATTGCAGGGCCTCCTTCTGCATGGCGACGATTTCGCCGATGCCGGTCTGCGCCAACGCCAACAGGGCGTCGAGCTCGGCGCGCGAGAACGGCTCGCCTTCCGCCGTGCCCTGCACCTCGACGATGCCGCCACTGCCGGTCATCACCACGTTCATGTCGGTATCGCAGGAGGAATCCTCGGCGTAGTCGAGATCGAGCACCGCCAAGCCATCGACGATACCGACCGAGACCGCCGCGACGAAGTCCTTGAGCGGACTGGCGGGCAGTTTGCCGGACGCGACCAGTTTGTTTACGGCGTCGTGCAGTGCCACGCAGGCGCCGGTGATCGAGGCGCAGCGGGTGCCGCCGTCGGCCTGCAACACGTCGCAGTCGAGGGTGATCTGGCGTTCGCCCAGCGCTTTGAGGTCGGTGATGGCGCGTAATGAGCGGCCGATCAGGCGTTGGATTTCCTGGGTGCGGCCGGACTGCTTGCCCTTGGCCGCCTCGCGCGCGGTGCGCGTGTGGGTCGAGCGCGGCAGCATGCCGTATTCGGCAGTGATCCAGCCTTGCCCCTTGCCCCGCAGAAAGCCGGGTACGGTTTCCTCGACGCTGGCGGTGCACAGCACCTTGGTGTTGCCGAATTCAACCAGCACGCTGCCTTCGGCGTGCATGGTGAAGTCGCGGGTGATGCGCACGGGACGCAGGTCGTTGGGCTGGCGTCCCTCGGGTTGCCTGGGCTGCCGAATTTGCTCGGATGTGGACATTGTGGCTCCTGCGGGTTAGGGCGAATTCTTGCGAATGGCGTTGCGGATTTCGTCGATGGCGCGCTCGATGTCCGCGTCGGTCAGTTCTGGCTGGGGCGCGTGACTGCGCTCGAATTCGAGCATTTGGGTGCTATGGGCGTCGAAGGGCATGGTGCCTGTCTCGATGCCCGGCGCGGCCTCTTCGCCATAATTTTCGCCCCAGCAGAGCGCGATCAGTGAAAGATTGTCGGCATTGGATCCGCCAGCGCGCTCAGCCTCGTCAAGCAGCGGCGGCACGGCCTGGATGACGTCGGCGTCGTGCAGGGCGGTGACGAACCGGAGATCATCGAGCGGTCCCCAGACGCCATCGCTGCACAGGAGGAGGACGTCGCCGGCCAGCAGCGGCGTCTTCCGCGAGAAATCGAATTGCGGCGATTGCAGGCCGCCGAGGCAGGAATAGATGCGGTTGCGCAGCGGGTGATGCTGTGCTTCCGCCGCCGTGATCTGGCCGTCGTCGATCATGGCCTGCACGGTCGAATGGTCGCGGGTACGGGTGAGCACACGGCCGTCGCGCAGGACGTAAAGCCGTGAATCGCCGGCATGTACCCAATAGGCGACGTTGTCCTGGACGACGCAGGCAACGCAGGTGGTACGCGGGGATTCGGCTTCGATCAGGTGGTTGGCGATGGCGTAGTCCTGCACCGCCCGGTGGGCGTTGGTGAGCCCCTGCGCCAGAAACATGAACGGGTCGTTCAAGCGCGGCCTGGCTTCGCGCTGGAATGTTTCGGTCAGCAGTTGCACGGCAATCTGCGCCGCCACTTCGCCATGCAGGTGGCCGCCCATGCCATCGGCCACGACCATCAGCAACGCGTCGCGGGAATAGCAGTGGGCCAGTCGATCCTGATTGTTGTGGCGTTTGCCGACACGACTTTCCTGGTAGATGGCGAATTTCATTTTTTGATTATTCCCCGTAAACGCTGGCTTAGGCTGTCAATCCAGGTTGCTTCATGGACGGCGTGTTGCTGTTCGGTGAGCACCTTCTGCAACGCGAAGACGCTGAGCGGGCGCTCGAGGTAGTCGAGGTCGAGACACCAGTCGATGGTTTCCAGCAACTGCTTCGAATATTTGCCCGCCCACTCCCGGCTGGCGGGAACGTAGCGGTCTTTTTCAAGACGGTCGAGCGCCGCCTGCGGTACCGTACCGCCGAGGCAGGCATACATCGTGGCGCCGACAGCATAGATGTCGGTCCAGGGACCGAGTTGATCTGGCGCCTTGTATTGTTCTGGCGCGGCATAGCCTGGCGTGTACATTGGCTTGAGCCCATTGTTCTCGCCTTCCAGCGCTTGGCGGGCGGCGCCGAAATCGAGCAATACGGGATTGCCATCGATGCGCAGGTAGATGTTGGCCGGCTTGATGTCGAGGTGCAGCAGTTTGTGCGTATGAACTTCGCGCAGGCCATTGAGCAGGCGGGCAAAGACGTTGCGGATAAAGATTTCCCTGATTTCACCCTTGTGCTTGTGGATGTGCTCCTGCAGCGTACGGCCGCGCTCGTATTGCATCACCATGTACACGGTTTCGTTGGCGCGGAAGAAGTTGATCACGCGCACGACATTGACATGATTTAGGTGGGCCAGCGCGCGTCCTTCCTCGAAGAAACACTTCATGCCGTGACTGAACGTGGCGCGGTGCTCGTCGGCGATGGCCGGCAGGATGGCGCCTTCGGTGCGCAAGGCCAGCGAGTTGGGCAGGTATTCCTTGATGGCTACCGGCGTGTCGTTTTCATCGTAGGCCAGATAAACGATGGAAAAGCCGCCAACGGAAAGCTGCCGCTCGATGCGGTAGTTTTCGAGTTGGTAACCGGGAGGCAATGGCTGGTTGACCTGCTGTGGCGACATGGGGGCGGGATGACTATACTGCCCCGATTGTAAAACCCCCAGCCATCAAAGGCTGCCCATTCCGCGATACCTCTTACGATTTCATTCCAATACAAATGATCCATAGCATGACGGGTTACGCCGCAGGTCACCGCGATCTGGGCGACGCAGTGCTTCACCTCGAGTTGAAAAGTGTCAATTCGCGCTATCTCGATATTGGCTTTCGCAGTGGCGACGATGTGCGCTCCCTGGAAATGCCACTGCGCGAAAAAATCGCCGCCAGCGTCTCGCGCGGCAAGCTGGAATGCCGGGTGAATCTGCTGGCGCAAACCACGGCGCCGCGAGAGCGGATGCCCAACCGGGCGCTGGTCGGGCAACTTGGTCGCATGGAGGCTGTGGTGCGGGAACTGCTGCCATCGGCGGCACCGCTCAGCGTGGCCGAGGTGCTGCGCTGGCCCGGCGTGCTGGCTGACGAGTCCATCGATCAGGCACGTTTACAAGGCGAGTGCTTGCTACTGGCTGACGAGGTAATCAAGGAGTTCCTGGCCAGTCGCGCCCGCGAGGGTGAAAAACTGGCTGAAATCGTACTTGAGCGGGTGGCCCGCATGCGCGCGCATGTGCAGGAGGTAACACCCATCCTGCCGCGTGTGCTGGCCGATTACGAAGCACGTCTTGCCGCCAAGCTCCGCGAAGTGCTGACGGGACAGGACGAGGATCGCATCCGCCAGGAAATGGGCCTGTTCGCCGCCCGCATTGACGTGGCCGAGGAACTGGCGCGGCTGAGTACGCACCTGACCGAGACCGAACGCGTGATCCGCAAGGGCGGGGCGGCCGGCAAGCGCCTCGATTTCCTGATGCAGGAACTTAATCGCGAGGCCAATACCCTGGCATCGAAGTCGGTCTCGACGGAAGTCACCGCGATCGCGCTTGAACTGAAGTTATTGATCGAGCAAATGCGTGAACAGATCCAAAATCTGGAATGAAAAAAGCGGGCCGCAGCCCGCTTTTTATTACTGCAGTCAGCCCGCTTAGAACTTGACGCTGACGCCAAGCAGCCAGGCGTCGACTTCACTGCGACCGGTGTTGTCGGCAGCATTGGTGATCTGATCGCCGAACTTGCCGTAGTTGTGATACTCGGCGCGGATGCCGACGTTGGGCGTGGGTTTGTACTCAACACCGAGACCACCCATGCCGTAGCCGCGCGACTTCGAGGCAGAGCCGCTCGTCGCGCCCAAACCGGTACCAACAGCAGCAAAGTTGGTGGTGGCCGACCAGTTGGTCTTGGAGTAGTTGGACGTTCCGCCGAGCAAAGCGAAAATATCGAATTCCTTGCTGACTGGCAGTGTGCCTTTCACGGCAGCCGACCACGCGCTGTTATCGACCTTGTAAGCCGCCGTACCGAGATAGGTGCCAGACCCAGAGATGGTGTAGGTGGACTCGCCGAGGCTGGTGTAGGCACCTTCGATTGCCCAGTTCTGGTCATATTTGTAACCGAGGAAAATCCGCCATGCGGTGTTACGCGTGTCCGTGGTGTCCGTGGTCAGGCCGGCGCTGGTGGGGAATCTGACGGCGTAGCCATTGGTGCTGAAGTCCTGGGAGGTAAAGGAGGTCGACGCGCGACCGCCGCTGATGCCGGCATAGGGACCGACATCGGCCGCCTTGTTCTGTTGGGCAAAACTGAAGGAACTGACGCAGGCGAGTGCGACAACAGCAGCGATTTGTTTTTTCATGTGAGAATCCTCTTTGAACATATTGATAATATTATGAATCGCAGTCTATGGCGACGGATGGATTGAGTCAATAATCCTCGTACGTTTGAGTGCCAGGTAGCGCGACAATTGGGGAAAATGCAACATGATGTCAGGAAGCCTTTTCATCGTTACCGCGCCATCGGGCGCGGGCAAAACCACGCTGGTCAAGCTGCTGCTCGATCACGACGCTAATGTACGGCAGTCAGTTTCGTACACCACGCGAGCGCCGCGGATCGGAGAAGTGAATGGCGTCGACTATCGCTTTATCGACGTCAAGACCTTTGTTGCCATGCGCGATCGCGGCGAGTTTCTGGAATGGGCAGAAGTTCACGGCAACTTCTACGGTACATCCCGCATCTGGCTTGAGGAACAAATGCGCTCGGGCCACGACACGCTGCTTGAAATCGACTGGCAGGGTGCGCAACAGGTACGCGAGCGTTTTCGCGACGCCGTCGGTATTTTTGTGATGCCGCCGTCGATGTCCGAGCTGGAAATTCGCCTGCGCAAACGCGGTCTCGACGCGGAAGATGTGATTCAACGCCGCGTGGCGGCCGCACTGAGCGAAATGCGCCATGTCGGCGAGTTTGATTTTGTTATAATCAACAACGACTTGCAGGTGGCCTTGGGTGAGTTGCGTGCCGCCGTGCTGGCTTCCCGCCTTCGCTTCGCGCGCCAGAGAGCCCGCCATCCCTCGATGTTTCATTTTCTAAACTGACTTCTGACTGGATAAACCATGGCCCGCGTGACCGTCGATGACTGCGTAAAACGTATTCCCAACCGCTTCCAGTTGACTCTGGCGGCCACTGTCCGTGCCCGTCAGCTCACCATGGGCAGCACCCCCCTGGTGGAAGCCGACAGGGACAAGGCCACGGTTATTGCACTGCGCGAGATCGCCGCGGGCAAAGTGGGCCTGGAAATCCTCAACCGCGGCCAGGCCTGACGCCGGTTCCGGCCATGACCTGAGAATGGGATCGGGCATGGCCTCGGTTTTCCCCGCAGTTATCCCCACGGCTCCTCCCTGTTCGGCCGAGCTCGCAGACGAGCCGCCACTCATTCCCGACGACATGCATCCCCCCGTCGATAAATCGGAGGACATGGATCGCTTCTGCCTCAAGCTCTCGGTTTACCTCAAGAAAGAGGATATCGAGCGCGTTTGCTCGGCGTATCGATTTTCCGACGAAGCTCATCGCGGGCAACTGCGTATCAGCGGCCACCCCTATATTTCTCATCCGCTGGCCGTGGCCGAGACGCTGGCCGATTGGCATCTCGACACCCAGGCGCTGACCGCCGCGCTGTTGCACGACGTGATGGAAGATACCGCCATCACCAAGGACGAGATCGCCGCGCGCTTCGGCAAAACCACGGCGGAACTGGTCGACGGCGTTTCCAAGATCGACCGGCTCGAGAACCAGTCTTACGAAGAAGCGCAAGCCGAGAACTACCGCAAGATGCTGCTGGCGATGGCGCGCGACGTGCGCGTCATTCTGATCAAGCTGGCCGACCGCCTGCACAACATGAATACGCTCGATGCCGTGCGCCCCGACAAGCGCCGCCGCATTGCCCGCGAGACACTGGACATCTACGCGCCGATCGCCAATCGTCTCGGCCTCAATCCGCTCTGTCGCGAGTTGCAGGAACTGTCCTTCCGTCACATGTATCCGCTACGCTACCAGGTGTTGGCAAAAGCGGTGAAGGCGGCGCGCGGCAACCGCCGCGAGGTGGTCGGCAAGATCCTCCAGGCCATCGAAAAACGCCTGCCCGAATGCGGCATCGAAGCCGAGGTCAAGGGTCGCGAAAAAAATCTCTACAGCATCTATCGCAAGATGCGCGACAAGCACCTGACCTTTTCGCAGGTACTCGACATTTACGGCTTTCGCATCATCGTCAATGACACGCCAAGTTGCTACCTGGCACTCGGCGCCTTGCACGGGCTTTACAAACCGATTCCCGGCAAGTTCAAGGACTACATTGCCATACCCAAGGGCAACGGCTACCAGTCGCTGCATACGGCGCTGATCGGCCCCTATGGCACGCCGGTCGAGGTACAGATTCGTACCACCGACATGCACCACATCGCCCAGTCGGGCGTCGCCTCGCACTGGCTGTACAAGGACGATCACGCCTTCGATCAGTTACAGCAGACGACACACCGCTGGCTGCAATCGCTGATCGAGCTGCAATCGGCCTCGCACGACACCGCCGAATTCCTGGAGCACGTGAAGTTCGACCTGTTCCCGACCGAGGTGTATGTATTCACGCCGCGCGGCAGAATCCTCTCGCTGCCGCGCGGGGCGACGCCGGTCGACTTTGCCTACGCGGTGCACACTGATATCGGCAATCGTTGCGTCGCCTGCCATATCAATTTCGAGCCGATGCCATTGCGCACCGAACTGCGTAATGGCGACCGCGTCGAGATCGTTACCGCGCCGCACGCGGGACCGAATCCGTCATGGCTGGCCTACGTGCGCACGGGCAAGGCGCGAGCGCAGATTCGTCATTTCCTCAAGACGCGCCAGACCGAAGAGTCGGCGGCGCTCGGCGAACGCCTGCTGGCACGCGCGCTGGCCGAACTCGGGCACGCAACCGGTTCGGTCGAAAATTCAGCCTGGGAAAAATTCCTGGCGGACACCAATGCCCGCTCGCGCCGTGAAGTGTGCACTGACATCGGCCTCGGCTTGCGACTGGCGTCGGTTATCGCCCGCCACCTGTTGGCCCGCGACGACAGCGCGCAACCGGAACTCCGCAAGGCCGGCTCCATGATCATCCGCGGCACCGAGGGCGTCGCCGTGAAGCTGGCCACCTGTTGTCAGCCAATCCCGGGCGATCCCATCATCGGCATGATCCGCAAGGGCCAGGGCCTGGTCGTACATACCCACGACTGCCCGACGCTGGCCAAGCTTTCCGGCACGAAAACGGAATGGATCGACGTCGAGTGGGCGCCGGGAATCGACCGTATGTTCGAGGTGCGGATTCGCGTGCTGGCGCAGAACGTGCGCGGCGTACTGGCCAAGCTGGCCGCGGGCATCGCCGAGGCCGGATCGAACATTGTCGACGTCCGCATGGAGGACGATGGCGCCACCACCTCGCTCTATTTCGTGTTGCAGGTCACCGACCGGCAACGCCTGGCGGGCATCATGCGCAATTTGCGGCGCATTCCGGAAGTCATCAGGATCGCCCGCATCAAGGAATAAACCCGGGGGAAACCCTGAAATTGGTTCAACAAGGAGTCCAGCATGGCCATGTACGAATCGGATCACACCCAATGGATGCGCGAATGGCTCGCCCAGCACCCGCGGGAGCTTGAAGAGCAAAAGCAGGGCCGCGCGCTTTGGTGGGACAAGCCGTCGCGCGACCTCGATTCACAACGCCGCCTGGCCGAGGCGCGCGTGCCACAAAAGCCCTACTACTACGACGCCAACTGAGCGGGATTATTTCCTGACCTGATCGACCTGTAGGCGCAGGTCGTGTTTGCCGACGGCTACGACTTGCGCCGCGCTGATCAGGTCGCCCGCCTGGGGTGTGGCCATGCCGGTCTTTGAAATACGGACCTCCACGCTGACTTCCTTCAGTTTGGAAAGGGCTTTGTCCGGGCTGACGGCCAGCGTGTCGTCGAGCGTGAAGCTCAGCGGCAGTTCGGTGGCACGCACCCGCAGCACGGCTGCGGGCATGCGGGAACCATCGGCCGGCCGGGCGATCACCATTACCACGTCATCGGCCGCCACCCGGTTCTTGAGCGCGGCGGCGACTTCGACCCGCCCACCTACCGTACCGCTAGCGCCGACTTTTTGAGTCGGCGCTGATTCGGGTTTGCTTTCAGGCTTGCCAGTTGTCTTGCCCGTGGTCTTGTCCGCAGCTTTGCCCGCACTTGGGGCGCTGCCGCCGCGCGCGCGCGCTTCGGCGATGCTGGCGCGGATGGCGCCGGCGTCTTCCGAGTCGGGCGGCATCTGTTCGAGCACCCGCGCCCAGTCGCCGATGGCTTGATCATACTTGCCGGCCTCGAACAAGGCTGTGCCGCGTAGCCACAGGGCGTGGCCGTTGTCGGGTTCGAGCTTGAGCGCCTTGTCGAGCAATTGCATCGGCTTGCCGGCAAAACTGTTGCTGCTGGCGACCAGCACGTCGGCGTAGTCGGCGAGCAGCGCGGGATCGTTGTCGATGAAACTGCCGGCGTGACTGTAAGCCTGGGCCGCCTCGGCGTATCGATTCAAGGCCTTGTAAGAGCGCGCCAGCATCGCCCAGCCCTGGAAATTGTCGGGCTGACTTTCGAGTTTGGCGGCGAGGTTTTTCACCATGCCTTCAAACTCGCCGGCGGTGATGTTGTGGCCGCTCTCGCTCGCCGGTGTGCCGCGCGTCGGTGCGTTGATCGCCCCCGGGCTGCCCAGCCAGGCATACAGGCCGCCGGCGATCAGCGGCACGGCCAGCATGATCGCGAGCGGCGTGGCGCGCATTTTTGCCGCGGGTTGAGGCGTGATCGGGGCTGCATCCTCTTCGCTGCTGTCTTCAAGCAGGCGGCGCTGGATTTCCTGTTTGGCGGTGGCGTAGTCGGCCTCGGCCAAGGTGCCGCTGGCGCGATCGCGTTCGAGTTCATCGAGTTGGTCGCGGTGGATGGCGATGTTGATGCGGCGCTGCGTCATTCCCGCCGCGGCCTGCTGGCGCCACCAGTAGGGACGCAGCAGCAGAACGAGCGTTAGCAGCAGCAGGGCCGCGGCAGCGGCGAAAAATCCGGCGGTCATTGTTTGCCTTCCTCTTCGGCGAGCAGGGCAGTGGCGCGCTTCTGCTCATCGGCGGATAGTGTGGTCGCGGTCATGGTCATGGTACGGCCACGGCGGCGCAGGTAAAAGACCAGCGCGGCGATGCCGGCGATCAGCAGCAGGAAAGGGCCGCCCCACAATAGCCAGGTGGTGGGCTTGACCGGCGGCCGGTAGAGAACAAAGTCACCGTACCGGCTCACCATGAAATCCTTGACCTCGACGTCGGTCTTGCCGTCCTTGATCAGCTTGCGTACTTCACGGCGAAGATCCTGCGCCAGATCGGCGCGCGAACCGGCCAGCGATTCGTTCTGGCAGACCAGGCAGCGCAACTCTTCGGCGATTACATTCAGCCGTTGTTCGACTGCTTCATCTTCGGCGGCGGGCGGAGCCTCTTTGGCCAAGACGGCGCCGCATAGCAATGCCGCGCATAGCAGCGCAATCCAGTGTTTCATTGCAGCAACTCCTTAACCTTCGGCAGGATTTTCTTCTCCAGCGCTTCGGGTGTGACCGGGCCGATCTGCTTGTAGCGAATGACGCCGGCCTTGTCGATCACATAGGTTTCCGGCACGCCATAAACACCGTAATCGATACCGACGCGGCCATCGGCGTCGAAGCCCGACAGCAGGTAGGGATCGCCATGCTGCCGCAGCCAGCGCAGGCCGTCTTCGCGCTGGTCCTTGTAGTCGAGGCCGACGACGGGAACCAGTCCGGAGCGGGCGAGTTCGACCAGCAGCGGATGCTCTTGCCGGCAGGAAACGCACCACGAGGCCCAGACATTGAGCAGCCAGACCTTGCCCAGCATATCCTTGGGTGCGAAACGCTTGTCGGGCGCGGCGAGTTGCGGCACGTCGAAGGCCGGCGCCGGCTTGCCAACCAGCGGGCTGGGCACCTCGCGCGGATCGAGCGTCAGCCCGACCGCAAGAAAACCGACCAGCACGAGGAAAATGGCGAGGGGAATGAGAAAACGATTCATGCTGAGGCTCCGGCACTGACGGCAGCGGCGAGCTTGCCGGTTTTTGCATGCAGACGGTAGCGGCGGTCGGCGGCGGCAATCAGCCCGCCCAGCGCCATCAGCAGGCAGCCGCCCCAGATCCAGTCGACAAAGGGTTTGAGGTACACGCGCACCGTCCAGGCGCGGCCGTCGTCGACTGCTTCGCCCAGCGAGACATAGACATCGCGTGTCAGCGATGCGTCGATGGCGGCTTCGGTCATGGGCATCGACGAAGTGAAATAGTTGCGTTTTTCCGGGTAAAGAATTTTTTGCACCTTGCCGTCGACGATCAATTCGACTTCGCCCCGCATCGCGGTGTAGTTGGGCCCCGGCATTTCCTTCACGCCCAGCAGGCGGAAGGTGTAGGGCGCGATACTGACGGTGTCGCCATTTTCCATGCGGACGTCTTTTTCGATCTGGTAGCCCCCCACCAGCGTAACGCCAACCACGAAGACGGCGATGCCCAGATGGGCGACATGCATGCCCCAGTAGGAGGGGGGCGGCATACCGGTTTTCAGTCGCTCGCGTATCTGGAAAGCCGCGCTGGCCATAATCCACGCGGCCAGCATCAGGCCCAGCGCCACCAGCGGCGACCAGGTGCTGGCTGGCCCCATGGCGAAGGGCAACACGGCGCCGGCGACGATGGCAATGATCAAGGCGAAGCGGTTGCGCCGCGTAATATCGCCGATGTCGGCATGCTTCCAGCGCGCCACCGGCCCGACCCCCATCAGGAACAATAAAGGCACCATGATGGGCACGAACACCGTGTTGAAATAGGGTGGGCCAACCGACAATTTACCGAGGCCGAGCGTGTCGATGATCAAGGGGTAAAGCGTGCCGAGCAGCACGCTGCCCGCCGCAACCACCAGCAGCACGTTGTTCATCAGCAGCAGCGATTCGCGCGAGAGGAGACCGAAAGCGCCACCCAGGCTGACTTTCGGTGCGCGCCAGGCGAACAGCGCCAGCGAGGTGCCAACCACCACCGCCAGGAAGATCAGGATGAAAACGCCGCGCCGGGGATCGGTGGCGAACGCGTGCACCGAGGTCAGCACGCCCGAGCGGACAAGGAAGGTGCCGAGCAGCGAGAGCGAAAAGGTGGCGATGGCCAGCAGCACCGTCCAGTTCTTGAAACTGCCGCGCTTTTCGGTGACGGCCAGCGAATGGATCAGCGCGGTGCCGACCAGCCAGGGCATGAACGAGGCATTCTCGACCGGGTCCCAGAACCACCAGCCGCCCCAGCCGAGTTCGTAATAGGCCCACCACGAGCCCAGCGCAATGCCCAGCGTCATGAATATCCACGCCGCCGTGGTCCACGGTCGCGACCAGCGCGCCCAAGCGGCATCGAGCTTGCCCGAGAGCAGCGCGGCGATGGCGAAGGCGTAGGCGACCGAGAAGCCGACGTAACCCATGTAGAGCATGGGGGGATGGAAGACGAGTCCCGGGTCCTGCAACAACGGGTTGAGATCGCGGCCATCCACTGCCGCCGGCAACAGGCGATCAAAAGGGTTGGAGGTAATCAGGACAAAGGCGAGCAGGCCGACCGAAACGAGGCCGAGTACGCCCAGCACCCGCGCCACCATGGCTTCCGGCAGCGAATACGAAAGCAGGGCCACGGCCACCGTCCACCCGGACAGCATCAGCACCCACAGCAGCAACGAGCCTTCGTGACCGCCCCAGACGGCGGCAAAACGATACAGGGTAGGCAGTTGCGAATTGGAGTGCAAGGCGACGTACTGCACCGAAAAATCGTTGGCGATGAACGACCAGGTCAGGCAACCGAAGGCGAAGGCGACCAGCAGGAACTGTGTTTGCGCCGCCGGCCGCGCCAAGGCAATCCAGGCCGCGTTGCCAGTCTGCGCGCCCCGCAGTGGCAGCACGCCGAGGATCAGTGCGACGGGCAGTGCGAGGATGAGGGCCAGGTGACCGAGTTCTGGAATCATGCGTTGTTACCCATGTTGAGATACGCGGCACGACGCCGCCGAAAATCAGGGCTTGCCGGTAGCCGGGGCTGCCTGTTGCGCTTTTTGCGCTTGATCCAGCGCGTCCTTGGCCGCTGGCGGCATATAGTTTTCGTCGTGTTTCGCCAGCACCTCGCTGGCCAGAAAACGACCGCTGGCGTCGAGCTTGCCTTGCGCAACAACGCCCTTGCCCTCCTTGAACAGGTCGGGAAGGATGCCGGTGTAGCTCACCGGAATTTCCTTGACGGTATCGGTGACGACAAAGCTTACGGTGACACTTTCGCGCTTGAGGCTGCCAGCTTTGACCAGTCCGCCGATGCGAAAAGCCTTGCCTTGCGGCGCCTTGCCGGCGGCGATTTCACTCGGTGTCACATAAAGGGCGATGTTGCTATCGAGCGCATTGAGCACGAAAGCGGCGGCAATACCGATAGCGGCGAGGCCACCGGCGATGAGGGCGATGCGTTTATGGCGTGGTTTCACGGGACGATAAGAATCTGAAGCAAGACAAGAAGGGGAGCGCGATTATAGACGTGCTCCCCTTCCAAATTAGAGCTTGCAGCAATAGGGTTATTGCTTCGGGGTTTTTGTTTCGGGGTTATGGCTTCGGGGATTGCGACGGCGTCGCGGATTTGGTGGTCGGTACGGCGGCCTTGCCCTTGTGGATGCTGTCGGCAGGCATCATCGCTTGAATCTGTGCGCGTTTGGCTTCGATCTTTTCGTCGAGTTGGGCCAGAATCGGATCGATCTGCGCCTTGCGCGCAGGTTCGGCCCGAAGTGCCTCCTCGAACGAAGCGCGCGCCATTTCCCTCGCGCCGGTATGCATGTAACACATGCCCATGCCCATCCATGCCTTGGCGTTATTGGGGTCGATGGCAAGCACGTCCCGGTAGGTCATGATCGCGCCGGAATAGCTCAGGCGCGTTACCTGGATGCCGGCAAGCTTCATGCGGGCATCGATGGACTTGGGGTCGGCCTTGATGGCGTCCTCGAAACTTTTTTGCGCCTGCTCCAGTTTGCCCGCTTCCCACTGGCGGTTGCCCTGCTGGATGGCGGTGGTAGCGGCAGTGGCTGCGTCGGCAGCCTGCGCAGCCTGTGCGCCAATGGAAACAGACAAGGCAGCCAGCAGAATCATGGCCGAACAACGAAATCGAAATCTCTTTTGCATTTTTTGGAATCCTTTCAAAAAAACGGCCCTCCCGGTAAGGGGAGAGCCGTCCTGTTCTTGCCGATGATTACTTCAGTGAACCCTTGCCGTAGCGCTCTTCGAAGGCTGCGCGGGTCTTCTCGATCGAGTCCTTGCTGATACCGTTGAAGTACCAGTCATGGCCGGCGATCGGCTTGAAGTGCTTCTCAAGAATTGCCTGGGCGGCCTTCTCGTCGCCGTCCTTCTTGCGCACTGCTTCCTTCATTTCCGGAATCCACTTGAAGTAAGTGTGCTGGGCGACTTCATAGATGCCATGCCACCAGGTGTAGTCCGGACCCATCATGGAAGCGCCATGACGCGCGCGCCGACCTTCGTGATGCCAGATTTCCCACCAGGTCCACTCGATCTTGTCGTCGAACGGTGCGGCGGTGATGTAGCCCTGAGCCACCAGATCCTTCATTGCGGCCGCAATCGGCTTGGCGAACTTATCGTTGTAGAGATTAACGACGTCGTCAAACTGCTTGTAGTGGCCTTTCACCTGGTCGGAGCCGTGGCAGGCGTAGCAGACGTTCTTCATCTTGCCGCGACGGTCTTCCCACGTCAGCACTTCCTTGACCTTGGCACCCTTACCCTTCGGAGAACTATCAACTTCGCCGACTTTCGGGATCGGACTGCCTTCCGGCACGTCGTATTCGCTGCCGTTATCCAGTCGCACCATGTTCAGTTTCTGCGAGATGGGCGGCCGTAGCGTCCAGGAAATACGCTCGCCGACATCGTGGGTGGTCTTCTGCTTGCGCGTCGCACTCATGTGGCAGGTGGCGCAGGTCGGTGCGGCGGTGTAATCGACGCCGGCAACCCATTTCTTGGACTTGAGGTTCATCTCGTCCACATGGGCGCGATACATGATGCCGTGCTTGGACTCGTTGTAGACCTCCATCTGCGGATGATCCGGGCCAAGGTGGCACTTGCCGCAGGTGTCGGGCGTGCGCGCCTGGGCCGACGAGAAGCGATGGCGACCGTGACAGGCAGAGCAGGAACCCAGCGAACCATCCGGATTGCCGCGACCGATGCCGGTGTTGGGCCAGGTTTCCGGGGTCGGCTTGCCACGATGATCAAGCACGACATCGCCGCCGTGGCACTGACGGCAGCCGGCATTTACCGCCGCCGGGCCGCCGATCACCTCGCCCATGATGTTGTCGAGCGAACCGAGAATCTGCCCCGCCTTGGCGTGGTGCGACGGTTGCTGCTGGGCAACTTCGTCCGGGTGGCAACTGGCGCAATTTTTGGGCGTCGGGATCGTGGTGATGAAAATATCCTTGCCGTCATGCTTTTCGTGCTTGTAGGCCCACTTCTCGCCTTCCTTGGCCTTGTGGCAGTCGTAGCAATCGACCACGCGCTTCTTGTCGTTCATGTTGTGGCGGCTCTTCTTCCACTCGCCGACGATGCCCGGCGATTCATCCGCGTGGCACTTGACACATGCCTGACCGATGGCCGTGTCCAGCTTGGTTTTGTCCGGCATTGCGGCAGCGGCGCTGCCCGCGTACATGCTGGATAGCAGCCCGAGTACCGCCGAGCCCATCCACACCCAGGACCTTAGTGATCGCTTCACGATTTCCCCCTCAAGAAAAATGGAACTTCCCCCTTTCCGCCTTTTACCGGAAGGTAAAACGCGGAACACCAACACAGAACTTTGCGCCACCGGAAACAGCAGGTTTCGACGACGCTTTCTGCCTTTTTTAGCAACCCGCACTATTTCCTTGTTGGCCT
>JFJP01001702.1_pt1 | contig 42093 bp, 57 predicted proteins | sample 431651 | NCBI WGS metagenome assembly JFJP01 (sample SAMN02602958, study PRJNA72255) | Microbial mat metagenome, whole genome shotgun sequencing project. | biome: fresh water; feature: sink hole; material: water; isolation source: purple microbial (photo- and chemosynthetic) mats found in...
AAGATTTATTATCTTTATTTTAAAGAGATTCTTAAGAAATATTTTAAATTTGAGAGATAAAAAATTCTTGACTTTTAAATGAATATGTAATGATCCGATTCTTAGTCTTATTTTAGACTAAGAATCGGATCAATAGTAATATTACGATAAACAAAGTCGATAAAAAACTCCTGAAGGTAAATCCGCTTTAGATAATAAATCAAATATTGGAACTTCTGAATCATAATAAATTTCTAAAATTCGTTTATGAATTCTAATTTCAAAATGTTCTCTTGAATCTTTATCGACATGAGGTGAACGTAATACACAGTAAATGCGTTTATGGGTTGGTAGTGTAACTACTCCAATAGAATTTAAAGGAGTATTTTGTAAACTCTTAACTAGTTTTTGACATGAAGAAACTAAAAGTTCATGATCAAAAGATTCTAATCTTACACGAATTTTTGCATTCGTTTTTATTTCCATAAAAATTTTTTAATTATTTAACAATTTTAGAAACTACACCGGCACCAATAGTACGACCACCTTCACGAATTGCGAATCTCATACCTTCTTCAATTGCTACAGGATAAATTAATTCTGCTGTCATTTTAATACGATCACCTGGCATTACCATTTCAACAATCGATCCATCATCTGCTGTGAATTGAGTAATTGAACCAGTTACATCTGTTGTCCGTACATAGAATTGTGGTCTATAACCTGTAAAGAATGGTGTATGACGTCCACCTTCATCTTTTGTTAAAACATAAACTTCTGATTCAAAGTTTGTATGTGGCGTAATTGTGCCAGGTTTTGCTAATACCATTCCACGTTCGATATTTTCACGTGTAACACCACGTAACAAAATCCCAACGTTATCCCCAGCAAACCCTTCATCTAATGTTTTTTGGAACATCTCGATTCCAGTAATTGTGGTTGTTTTTGTGTCATTAATACCAACAATTTCTACAATTTCACCAACTTTTACTACTCCACGGTCAATACGACCAGTTGCAACAGTACCACGACCAGTAATCGAGAAAACATCTTCAATAGACATTAAGAATGTTTTTTCTGTGTCACGTTCTGGGGTTGGAATATATTCATCAATTGCATCCATTAATGCATAAATTTTATCAACCCATGGATTGTCTCCACGACGAATTTCTGGATTTGATGAAATAGCTTCAATTGCTTGTAAAGCTGAACCAGGACAAATTGGAATATCATCACCTGGGAAATCATAAGCAGAAAGTAATTCACGAACTTCTAACTCTACTAACTCTAATAATTCAACATCATCAACTTGGTCTTCTTTATTTAAAAAGACTACAATATTTGGAACACCTACTTGTTTTGATAATAAAATATGTTCACGTGTTTGGGGCATTGGACCATCAGCAGCTGAAACAACTAAAATAGCCCCATCCATTTGAGCTGCCCCAGTAATCATATTTTTTACGTAATCTGCATGACCTGGACAATCTACGTGAGCATAATGGCGATTTTCAGTTTCATATTCAACATGGGCAGTATTGATTGTAATACCACGCGCACGTTCTTCTGGAGCACCGTCAATATCTGAATACTCTTTTACTATCGCATTACCATCTAATGCTAAGGTTGCTGTAATTGCTGCAGTTAAGGTTGTTTTACCATGATCAACATGACCAATTGTACCAATATTAACGTGCGGTTTTGTACGTTCAAATTTTTCACGTGCCATTATTAAATTCCTTTAAATCTTAAAAAAAATTATATTTTTATCCTTAAGCTTTTAGCGAGAAGTTGGATATCTTATAAATTAATATCTAAAATGTGCAAAAGCTTTATTAGCTTCAGCCATTCTATGAGTTTCTTCCTTTTTCTTAATAGTATTACCGATATCCTTTGCTGTGTCAATAATTTCATTGGCTAATTTTATTGACATACTTCTTCCAGCTCGTTGATGAGAATATTTAATAATCCAACGTAAAGATAAATTTGTCGCTCTAAAACCACTAACCTCAACAGGTACCTGATAGGTAGAACCCCCAACTCGTCGAGCTTTGACTTCCACAACTGGGCTTGCATTTCGGATAGCTTTTTCGAAGATTGCTAATGGATCTTCATTTGTTTTTTTCTTTATAATCTCAAATGCTTGATAAACAATATTTTTAGCAATGGTTTTCTTCCCAGATTTTAAAATTCGCGTAATAAGTAAACTAACTAAGTAACTATTATAAATGGAATCAGCTTCTGGAAAACGCTTTTTTGAAATATTTCGACGAGACATAATATAATTTATAAATCTTTTTTTATTGATCTAAATTAAGAAGTTTAGTTCTTAATTTAAATATTATTTTTTGTCAGCTTTTGGTTTTTTTACTCCATATTTTGAGCGACCTTGTGTTCGATTTTTCACACCCCCTGTATCTAGAGCTCCTCGAACAATATGGTAACGAACCCCAGGTAAATCTTTTACTCGACCACCACGAATTAAAACAACAGAGTGTTCTTGTAAATTATGGCCAATTCCAGGAATGTAAGCTGTAACTTCAAATCCTGATGTTAAGCGTACCCGCGCAACTTTTCGAATTGCTGAATTTGGCTTTTTCGGTGTAGTCGTATAAACACGTGTACAAACACCTCGGCGCTGAGGACAATTAACAAGCGCTGGACATTTTGTCTTTTTTTTTATTTGTATACGTCTTGAACGAACTAATTGTTGTATAGTTGGCATAAATTTCTTATAAATAAATTTGACAAATTATTAATTAGTTGTATCTAGTTGATATTTTTTCATGAATTTCTCAACTCGACCTTCACTATCAACAAGAACTTGTGAATCAGTGTAAAACGGATGGTTAGCTAACCAAATATCAACTTGTAATTCATTTTTTGTTGAACCGATGAAACAAAGTGGTTTTCCATCACAGATAACAGGTGTCTTGTCAAACCATTTAGGATGTATATTAGATTTTGGCATATTCTTATAAAAATTAACGTTTTGAGTATTGTGGAGCTTTGCGTGCTTTTCGTAAACCATATTTTTTACGTTCTTTAATTCGTGCATCACGAGTTAAAAATCCAAATGGTTTTAAAATTGTACGATTTTCTTTGTCCATTTTACATAATAATCTTGCAATTCCTAATTGAATAGCTTCAGCTTGTCCAGTTAATCCGCCACCTTTAACTAATGCTAGAATATCAAAGTTTTTTTCTAAGCTTAATTTTTCTAAAGGTGCCCAAACTAACTTTAAATAACTATCATTATATTGTAGATATTTGTTGCCAGAAACTTTATTAATGATTAAATTTCCTTGGCCTGGAACTAAGAAAACGCGTGCAACTGCTTGTTTTCGTTTCCCTAAACCAATATTATCTTTTTGAAAAACTAGTTCGACCATAAATTTAAATATTTCTAAATATATTATTTTTATTTTTAATTTTCATTCCTATATTATGAAAATATTGATTTATTATTGTATTCTTACTTATTTAAATAAGTAGAATATTTTTTCTATCAAATTCTGTTCTTGAACGGAAATTAGAAATATCAATTTCAATAGGAGCTTGAGCTTGATGAGAATGATCTTGAGTATTAAAAATTTTTAATCGTCTCATTAATCTTTTTGTCTCTGTTTCTGATAGCATTCCTTTGACAGCTCGTTCAATTGTGAATTTTGGAAGACAATCTAAAACATTTCTGATTTTTAAAGAATGTCCAGGTCTACCTGGTTTATTTACAATATAATGTTTGCTATCTTCGTTTAAAATAATTGAATCCGCATTGATTAAAATTATATAATCTCCTATATCAATTGATGGATAATAATGTGGCTTTACTTTGCCTTTTAGCAAGGCAACAATTATTGTTGCAAGTCGACCTAATTTTTGTCCTTTACAATCAATAATAAACCAATTACGATTTTTGTAATTTTTCGTAGGTAAAAATGTTTTATTGAATGAACTCATAATTTTTGTTAAAAATAAATAATGAAAAATCTTAGTTAATTTTAAAGTCACAAATAAAAGCATTCATTACTTTAAAATAATACCTAGTTTATTTTTTAATGTAGAAAAAACTTCATCCGCTGATTTTCGACCAAAATTTTTAAGTTCTTGTAATTTTTCTGGAGAATATTGTAATAAATCACCAACGGTATTTATTTGAGCTTTTTTTAAACAGTTATAAGCTCGAACAGATAATTGCAATTCTTCAATTGCAATATTAGTATAAGGTTCAATACTAATTGATCGAGTTTTAGTTTCTAATTGATTATTCTCATTTGTATCTTTATTGTTAATTAATAAAGTAAATAAGTCAATAATAATTTGAGCTGCTGATTCTAGAGCATTATTGGGAGATATACTACCATTCGTCCAAATATCAAGAAACAATCGTTCTGATATATTGTTGGCACTATCATAAATATTTTCTATTTTAAAATCTACTTTTTGAACAGGCATAAAAACTGCATCCAGCTGTAAATAATTTTCAGCTTCATCCGAAAAAATTTGAGATCCTAATTTATATCCAATTCCATATTCAAATTTAAATTCAATTTCAAAAATATTGGATCTAGACATTGTTGCAATATAATGATTGGGATTTACAATTTCTAAATTTGGTGGCAGTTGAATTAAATCAGCTGTTATAATACTTGGTCCTTGAATTTTTAAACGCCCGAATTGTGTATCTTGGGTTTTACTTTTTAAAACAATTCCTTTTAAATTTAACAAGATTTCAAGAATATCTTCTCGAACCCCGGGAATTGTTGTGAACTCATGACTTACACCAGCAATTCGAACTGCCGAAATTGCAACTCCACCCAAATCACCTAAAAGTACTCGTCTTAATTGATTTCCAATTGTTATTCCTTGTCCCGGTCTTAAAGAATTTATCAAAAATTGACCGTGACAAGTACCTGACTGAATTTTTTCTGATTTAAGACACTTAATAGAAATGTTATTCATAATTTAATTTATTAGAAATAAAAATTCTTTCTAAACACGACGTCGTTTTGGAGGCCGACAACCATTATGTGGAACTGAAGTAATATCTTGAATTGACGAAATATTGAATCCAGCACCTTCAATTGCTCGAATAGCTGTCTCACGTCCTGAACCTTGTCCTTTGACTAAGATTTCAACATTTTTCATGCCAGTACTGAAAGCTTCTAAAGCTGCTTTTTCCGCTGCGGTCTGCGCTGCAAAGGGTGTACTTTTACGCGCTCCTTTAAATCCGGAACTTCCTGCTGAAGCCCATGCAATCGTATCACCTGTTAAATTAGTAATTGTTACTATAGTATTGTTAAAGGTTGATTGAATATGAACAATACCATTTGTAAAATTATTTTTATCTCTTTTACTATTTGATTTTTTAGTTGTTTGTCCCATATAAAATAGTAGCAATAAAATTATTTTTTCTTACCTGTAACAGTCTTTTTCGCTCCTCGTCGTGAACGAGCATTTGTTCGAGTTCTTTGACCACGAACAGGTAAACTGTTTCTATGTCTTTTTCCTCGATGGCAATTAATTTCATTTAATCGTTTAATATTTAAACCATTAAATCGTCTTAAATCACCTTCAAGTTTTAAATCAATATTCTCTAATGTTTGACGTAATACAATTGTTTCTTCAGTAGTTAAATCATCACTTCTTGTTTCAGGATTTATATCTGCCATTTCAACAATTTTCTTTGCAGATGTAAGACCAATACCATGAATATAAGTAAGTGCGTATGCAATTCTTTTCTTTCTTGGTAAATCAACACCAACTAATCTGACCATTTTATAAACTCCTTTAAAATATTATCCTTGACGTTGTTTATGTTTTGGATTTGGACAAATTACCATAATTCTACCATGTCGTTTAATTACTCGACATTTATCACACATTTTTTTGACTGAAGGACGAACTTTCATTTTAAATTTTTATTTTATTTTTATTTTTATTTTATTTTATTAATACATATTGTTATAAATATTTGAATAATAGATATTCTTGACTTCTCGGACTAAATCTAAAACAACCCCAGCTAAAATTAATAATGAAGTCGTACTTAGCCCACTAAGACTTGTAATATTTAATTGTGATTCTATAAAATTTGGTACTGTAGCTAAAGTAGCAAGCATTGTTGCTCCTACTAAAGTTATTCGTTTCATTAATTGTTTTAAATAAAAAGTGGTTTGAACGCCCGGGCGAATTCCTGGTATTGTAACCGCCATTTTTTGCAATTGATCTGAAATATCTTTTGGATTTAAAACAATTGTTGAATAAAATGAACTAAATACCAATATTAATAGAAAATATCCAATCCAATACACGAATTTTAATGATTCAAAATTTATTGGAAGATTAACTTTAGGTAATAGCCCTAAATTAATAATATAACCTGGAACAACTAAAATTGCAGTCGTTAAAATAATTGGCATGACACCAGCTTGATTAAAACGTAATGGAATATAATTATTTGTTGTTGAAGAATCTTGCACTGAGGTTTGGTTTAATTGTTTCGATGAGAGTAAAGGAATAATTCTAAACCCTTCTTGTAAAAATACAATTCCATACAAGGAAAGAAAAATTAAAATACCAATTGTTATTCCTACAGGCAGAGATAAATTTTCAGTATTTTCAGTGATGACTTTATTGTAAAGATTGGGCAAACTTGAAATGATATTCGTATAAATTAATAATGATGCTCCATTTCCTAAACCATAATCAGTAATTAATTCACTTAACCATAAGACTATCATTGCTCCCGTTGTTAACCAAATAACAATTTCAGTAGCCAACGCATAGTTCCAATCAAATAATACTTGTTTTAAATAAAAAGCAAGACTGAAACTTTGAATAATAGCCCATATTAACGTAATAAAACGTGTTAATCGATTAATTTTACGTCGTCCTTCAAGATCACCTTCTTTTTGTAATTTTGAAAGTTGAGGTGAAAACCCTAAGATTAACTGAATTAAGATGGACGCATTAATATATGGAAATATATTTAAGGTAAATAAACCAATTACAAAAGTATCATCACCAGAGAATGTACTTACTAAATTTTTAGTGACGGAATGTCGTTGAAGATAGAATGCTAAATCAGTATGGTTAATTCCTGGAACAGGAAGAAATGTACCAATACGAATTAGTAATAATATGCCAAGACTTATAAATAAGCGTTTTAGTATTGTATCTCTAATATCTTTATTGATTTTCACTGTTTTATTTTGAATTGATATTTACTAAATTATTTTAAATCCAAGTTTCTTTTTTTTGCTACTTGAGATTTCGTTGTTAATTTTTCTAATGCACAAATAGATGCACGAGCATTATTTAATAAATTATTAGATCCTAATTGTTTTGCAATTACGTTCTTTACACCAGCTACTTCTAATAGAATTCTAACAGCTCCACCTGCAATAACCCCCGAACCTTCAACTGAAGGACGCATAATTACATGACAGGCACCAAAAGTACCTTCTATATTATGTGGAATACTTAATGATTTTGTAATAGGAAGTTTAATTAAATTTTTACGGCCATCACTTTTCGCCTTCTTAAAAGCGTTTACGACATCATCAGCTTTTGCAACACCAACACCAACTTGACCATTTTCATCACCGACTACTACAATTGCTCGGAAACTTAATTTTTTTCCACCTTTGGTTACTTTCGAAACTCGACTAATTTTTATTAATCTTTCAACTAATTTAGGTTCTGAAATACGTCGAGAATTCTTTTTGTTTAATTTTCTTAAATCGCTAGTCATAAAATATATTTAACCTGTATACTTAGTTACAAATTTTAATTTAAAATTGCAGACCCCCGGCTCTAGCGCCATCCGCTAAAGCTTTAATTCGTCCATGGTATAAATAAGGTCCTCGATCAAAAACAATCTTTTTAATATTTTTTTTTAAACTTAACTCCGCTAATTTTTCTCCCATAAGTCTGGAAGCCTCACATGTTCGTCCATTTGCAAGAGCAAGTTTTATGGAACGATCTAATGTAGAACAAGCTAGTAAAGTTTTGGAACTTGTATCATCGATAATTTGCGCGTAAATATTTTCATTCGAACGATAAACTGATAATCTTGGTCTTTCTAAAGTTCCTTTAATTCGACCCCGTAAAGCTTCACGCTTTAATTTTTTATATTTTTCGGGTTTCAATTTTTTATTTTTATTTTTCAATTTTAACAAAGTTCGTTTTGAAAGTTTCATACTTAGAATTTTTTATTTTTTAAAAAGGTAAAAATTTTTGAATCCATAAATTATGAATGAAATATTTTTTCCTGAATTAAGTAAATTATTTTGCCGATTTTCCAGCTTTACGAATAATTTTCTCACCTTGATATAAAATCCCTTTTCCTTTGTAAGGCTCAGGGCGACGCCAAGCTCGTATATTCGCTGCAAATAAACCTAATAAATCTTTATCACATGACTTTAAATTAATAGTTGTATTTTGCGCGACTTCAACCGAGATTTCATTTGGAATCTCTATTTTAACAGGGTGACTATAGCCTAAATTTAAGACAATTTCTTTCCCTTGAACGGCTGCTCGATACCCAACACCTTTTAATACTAAAGTTAATTGGAATTGTTCTGAAACTCCTATAACCATATTATTAATTAATGTTCGATATAAACCATGTAATGAACGATCACTTCGTGACTCAGATTTTAAATTTACGTTTAAACGTTTGTCATTTTGCGTAATAGCAATAATATCTGGAATTTTTGTCTGTAAACTTCCAAATTTTCCTTTTACTATGATTTCTGATCCACTATAATTAACATCAACGTTGTCTGGTAGCGTAATTGGTAATTTACCGATACGTGACATTTTAGAGACTCCTTGTATTTACCAAATATAACATAGAACTTCGCCTCCAATACCAAGCTCTTTAGCTTTTAGATTTGTCATTACTCCTTTTGGTGTTGAAATAATTGCAATACCTAAATTATCTAAAACTTTTGGTAATTGTGTAGCATTTGAATAAACTCTTAATCCTGGTTTACTTACTCGTTGAAGTTTACAAATCACAGGATTTCGAGATTTTCCAATATATTTTAATGAAAGTAATAAGTACTTTCTATTATTTTCACTATAACTTTCGAAATCTTCAATATATCCTTCTTCTTTTAAAATATTTGTAATCGCTAAAGATATTTTTGTTGATGGAATTTGGACAATTTGATGTCTGACCATATTGGCATTTCGAATTCTTGTTAACATATCTGAAATTGTGTCGTTTACCAAAGCTTTCTCCTTTCTTGATAAAGTTTCTCATTTTTTATTCTTGCGACCATCTTTTACGTTTTAAATGTCGTTTTTTATCCCAGACGCGATTAATTTCTGGAATTGATGAATATTTTTCATAATACCCACAATCATTTAATGGAAAACGTAAAAATTTAAATAAAATCATTCCATTTAAAATCTTATCCATTGATTTTGATCTATAATTTGGGGAAGAATTTTCTAAAACGATGTTAATTGTAAAACCTTGAGTTTGTTCAACTTCATCGTATTCAACTTCGGGAAATATTAATTGTTCTTTTAACCCAAAACTATAATTCCCAGCTTTATCAAAACTTCTTAATGATAAACCTCCAAAATCACGGATTTGCGCAAATGTAAAAAAGATTAATTTAGTTAAAAATGTATACATTTTTTGACCTCTTAATGTTACACTTAAACCTAATTCCATGTTTTCTCGAATTTTAAACCCGGCAATTGCTTTTTTAGCTCTTCTAATGACTGGTTTTTGCCCAGTAATTCGTTCAAATTCTTCGATGTTTTTTTTCAAAACATTAGTATTTTGAGCGGCTAACCCAAGTCCACGATTAACTTGAATTTTTTTTAATTTTGGAACAGTATGAATATTTTTAAATAATTTTGGACTATTTTTTATTAAAATTGGCTTGATCCCTTCATTGTACTCTTTCTTGATATCTCCAAGTAAATTATGAATATCAGCAATTTCTTCTAATGAATGTTGATTTAGCATATTAAGATACTTCTTTTAAATTTAATCTCACATTTGAATGATGAATTGGAGCTTCCAATTGTTTAATTTCCCCAATTTCATTCTCTGTATTTGGTTTAACATGTTTAAACTTGAAATTAATCCCTTTTACAAGAACTTTTCCAGTATTTTTATTAATTTTCATAATTTCACCTGTTTCATTTTTATGAAATCCGGAAATAATTATAACTATATCACCGACTTTTACATGAATTTTCTGTTTTTTTGGCATTTATAAAACCTCTGGCGCTAAGGAAACAATTTTAGAAAAATTCTTGTCACGAATTTCACGTGCAACAGGTCCAAAGACACGAGTCCCACGAGGATTATTTTCCATATTTACAATAACAGCTGCATTATCATCAAATCGGATATACATTCCGTCGGGACGTCGAATAGTCTTTTTAGTTCGAACAACAATTGCTCTAACGACATCAGAGCGTTTAACTGGCATATTAGGAATAGCTTCTTTAACTACTGCAATAATTGTATCACCAATTTTTGCATATTTTTTAGTACCACCTAAGACTCGAATACACATAACTTTTTTAGCGCCGGTATTATCGGCTACTGTTAACATTGTTTGAGGATAAATCATAAAAATATCATTTAACTTATTAACGATGATTTTGAAAGAACTTTTATTAATTTCCAACGTTTTCTTTTACTTAATGGCCGACATTCTTCAACTAATACTTGGTCACCGATATTACAGGTTTCTAATTCATCATGAGCTAAATATTTTTTAGTTTTTGATAATGTTTTAGAATAGATTGGATGTGAATATCGGTTTTCAATTCTTACCACAATAGTTTTTTCCATTTTATTACTAACTACAATACCAATTTCTTGCTTGACTGGCATTTTAAACTCCTTAAATTTCCATTTAATCTTAACTATTTTTGTTCAAGATCACTTAATCTTGAGGTTAAAAGTGTTTTTAATTGAGCTAAACGACATTTTGCAAATTTTATTTCATGTGATTTAAAATTTTGACGAGTAGCTTTTTTAAAACGTAAATTAAATAATTTATTTTCAGTTTCAATAATTGCTTCCGATATTTCTGCATTTGAAAGTGAAATAATATCAGTAAACTGAGGTACACCCATATCTTCTATTTAATATTGTCTTTAATAATAAATTTTGTTTTTAGTGGTAATTTATATGCTGCTAAACTTAATGCACTTTTAGCAACTTCTTCCGGAACCGAACCAATTTCAAAAATAATTGTTCCTGGCTTTACTACAGCGACCCAATAATCTACGGCTCCTTTACCTGAACCCATTCTGGATTCAGCAGCACGGGCTGTTACAGTTTTATCAGGGAAAATTCGAATCCATAATGAAGCTCCACGTTTTGTATATCGTGTAATTGTTCGTCGAGCCGCTTCGATTTGACGTGATGTGATCCAATTTGGTTCTAATGCTTTTAAACCAAAATTTCCAAAGCAAATTTCATTCCCACGAGTTTTTTGCCCGCGCATACGTCCACGATGATATTTTCTATATTTTGTTCTTTTTGGACTTAACATAACAAATTAATTGAATAAATTTTTCTTATTTTGATAGGATTTCACTTTTGAATAACCAAACTTTAATTCCTAAAACCCCATAAATTGTATTTGCTTCTTGAGTTGCATAATCAATATCAGCACGCAAAGTTTGTAAAGGTACACGACCTTCGCGAATCCATTCACTTCGGGCAATTTCTGCACCATTTAAACGTCCAGAAACTTGAATTTTAATTCCATTTACATTTTGTTTTTGAGCACGTTGTAAAGCTTCTCGAATTGCTCGTCGAAAAGCAATACGTTTTTCTAACTGATCAGCAACTAAATCAGCCAGAAGAGAAGCATTTAAATCAACTTTCTCTACTTCAAAAACATTAATTGTAAGCTGGCGACTTTGAGGTAATAATTTTTTAATATTCTTCAATAAATTTTCAAGTCCAGAACCCATATCTCCAACTAATATTCCTGGTTTTCCAGTTTCAATATTTAATTGAATTTGATCATTTAATCCGTTTCGATTAATTTGAACATTTGCAATACTATTTCCCTGTGAAATTGTATTTAAGTAAGTGCGAATTTTATCGTCTTCTTGTAAAATATTGGCATATTGATTAAAATTAGCATACCATTTCGATTTATGTTCTTGGGTAATACCTAATCTAAATCCTAAAGGATGTGTTTTTTGCCCCATAGAATTAATCCTTTTAATTGTAAATTAAATTTATTATTTTGTTTTTTAATTACTCGCTTTCATAATAACTGTAATATGACAAGTTGGTTTTAAAATTTTATATGCTCGACCTTGAGCACGTGGCCTAATTCTTTTTAATTTCGGTCCTTCATCTGCAAAAATTTCATCAATAATTAGTTTCTTTTTATCTAATCCATAATTATGTTTTGCATTTGCTGCTGCCGAGTGAACTACTTGCCAAATCGGTCCACCAGCATCATACGGAAGAAATTCTAAAATCATTAATGCCTCTTGATATGAACGACCTCGAATTTGGTCTAAAACTCGTCTAATCTTATAAGGAGACATACGAATATACTTAGCTACTGCTTTGACTGATTGGTTGTCTGACATAAATAATTTTTAATATGTAATATTTAATAAATATTCAATCTTTCGATTGAATTTTTAAAAAACTGATAGTTTGAAGATTCATAGTTTTTCATGCAGATGAATCGAATCAAAAAATAAGCTGACTCTTCAAAAGTTTCTGATGCTACCATAAAATTTACCATAGTGGATCTGGTTTTTTAAAAGGTATTCCAGATTTATATAAAAGTTTAATGGTTATATAACTACATTGCTCACGATTTGATGAATCATTATTAAGAAATTTATTAACTTTTGATACCTCATTTATGTAAATTTCATCAATCCAAATATCAAAAAAATTAATGGAAAAATTGTTCTGGAGTGAAAGAACAGGTGAATATAGAATTGCTAAAAGATTATCTCGTTCATGTGGATTTGATTGAAATGAATATAAGATATCATCAATTGCATAGTAGATGTATTTCTTTTGAAAACTATTTAAAATAAGTTTGGCAATTGAAGATAATTTTTTTTCATATCTTAATTGAAAAGTTTTTAATTTACTTTCATCCGATTCTGGATACTTAAGTCCTTGACCTTCTTTACGTTCTTTAGGTTCTTTAGGCTCTTTAGTTTTTTCTTCCTTGCATCGACATCTAGCCTCATAGAAGATTCGATTGCGATTAATTTCCATTTTTTAATTTATTTAACGTTTTGTCTTTTTATCAATTTTAATATGAGATCTAAAATTTCTTGTAGATACAAATTCTCCAAGTTTATGTCCAACTAACTGATCTGAAATAAAAATTGGTACATGTTGTTTTCCGTTATATACCGCAATTGTAAATCCAATCATACTAGGTAAAATAGTAGATGATCTAGACCAAGTTGTAATAGTATCTTTTTTTCCAGCTTTATTCATTTGATTAATTTTTTTTAATAAATGATAGGCAACAAACGGACTTTTTTTTAATGATCTTGGCATTTTTAAAATATTTTTTATAAATTTTTAAATTATTCAAGTGCATTTTATGAAGGTCGACGAAGAATATAAACATCGCTCAATTTCTTTCTTTTTCTTGTCTTAATTCCTAATGCAGGTTTACCCCATGGCGTTAATGGACGAGTTCTACCAATCGGTGCTCGACCTTCACCACCACCATGTGGATGATCACATGGGTTCATCACAGAACCACGAACAGTTGGACGTTTTCCTAACCAACGAGTTCTTCCAGCTTTTCCACTTTGTACTAAAAATGCATCATTATTACTAACTTCTCCAACTGTAGCAAGGCATTCCTTACGAATTAACCTAATTTCTTTTGATGGTAATCGTAAAGTAACATAATTTCCTTCTTTTGCCAAAATTTTTGCTGATGTTCCAGCAGCTCGAACAATTTGACCACCACGATTTGGTATTAATTCAATATTATGAATTGACGTTCCTAAGGGGATTTCTTCTAGTGGTAAAGCATTACCAATATTTAGTGAGGAACCAGAACCAGAAAAAATACTATTTCCGACACTTAAATTTTTTGGATGTAAAATATATCTTTTTTCACCATCAACATAATTGATTAATGCAATTCGAGCATTTCTATTCGGATCATATTCAATTGATGCTACAATACCTTCAATACCAGATTTATTACGTTTAAAATCTATTAATCGATAATTTTTTTTATGACCACCACCTCGATGGCGAATTGTAATAACCCCTCGATTATTTCGGCCTTTATTTCGATGATTTTTTTGAATTAAACTTTTTTCCGGTTTAGTTTTTGTAATTTCACTAAATGCTGAAAGTGCTCGATTTCTTGTACCTGGTGTATATGATTTGTAAAGACGAATAGTCATAAACTTGATTTTTTTATTTTCTTTATTAATTCTCAGTAAATAAATTGATTACATCGCCTTCAGATAAAGTTACAATTGCTTTTTTATATTGTGGTTTCCAACCAATATATTTACCAACACGTTTTTTCTTACGTGGTAAACGAGATGTGTTAACTTTTGTAACTCTTACATTAAATAAATATTCAATTGCCGCTTTGATTGCAATTTTATCTGAATAAGGATCTACGACAAAACTATACTGATTGTTTTCTAAAAGTCGTGTCGCTTTATCTGTAATAATAGGATATTTGATAATTTCTGCATTAGTACGAGAATAATTAATCACAATAAATCTCCTTTATATCATTTATTGCTAATGGGGTTAAGATAATTTGTTTTGCTTTTAACAAACTTAACGTATTGATATTTGAAGCTAAAATTAATTCAACATTTTTGAGATTTTGTGTTGATAGTTTTAATGGAATTGTTTTCTTAGAAACAATTACTAAAACTTTTTGATCTAAGTCAATTTTACAATCTTGGCAAATTCTTAAAAAATCTTTTGTTTTTGGTTGAGCGATTCCATTTTCTAAATTTTCAATAAGTACTATATTATTTTTTTTGTTATATAGTAAAGTTTGCAAAGCTAATTGCCGTTCTTTTTTATTTAGTTTTAAATAAACTTTTTTAGGTTTAGGTCCAAAAATAACACCACCACCTTTCCATAAAGGTGAACGATTTGAACCTGCTCGAGCCCGTCCAGTACCTTTTTGACGCCATGGTTTACGACCACCACCTCGAACTTCACTTCGAGTTTTCGTTGAAGTAGTTCCTTGTGTTTGAGAACTAGAGTGTCGGATAATATCTTTATGTAATAAATAATTACCTGAGTTTTCTAAAACGGTTAGTTTTAACTCGTGGCTCTCACTTAATTGTTTTCCATTTATGTCTAAAGGAGTATATGTTATAAATTTTTGAATAGTCATACTTTATATTTCAATATATTTAGTTTGTAACTTGAGTTAATTTAGTCTGACGGAACAATACTTAATAAATTTCCAGGTTTACCCGGAACAGATCCTTTAATAACTAAAAGATTTTCTTCTGAATTTATTTGAATAACTTTCAATTTTTTGATAGTTGTAATTTTATTTCCTAATTGACCTGCCATTCTTTTACCTGAGAAAACACGACCTGGTGTAGTTCCCATACCAATTGATCCTGGTTCTCTATGGTTTTTTGAACCATGAGTCATAGGACCTCGAGCAAAGTGGTGTCGTTTTTGAAGACCAGAAAAACCTTTACCAATACTTTTACCTCTTATGTTTACAAACTGACCTGGTGAAAATGAATCAACATTTAATAGTTGACCAATGGAAAATTCATCGGGTTCAGTTATTTTAAATTCTTTTAAATACTTTAAAGGTTGAATATTTGATTTTTGTAAATGACCTAATTCTGGCTGACTTAATGCTTTACTTGAAAGATTTCCATAACCAATTTGAATTGAATCATAGCCATCTTTTGATTTAGTTTTAACTTGTGTGATGACACAAGGTCCAACTTTTAAAATTGTAACTGGAATAATATTGCCAGATTCATCAAAAATCTGAGTCATGCCAACTTTATTCCCTAATAAACCTATAGCCACAAGATTCCTCCAAACTTATTCTATAATTATTAACTTTGCTAGGTTTTTTAACTTGTATTACTAAATAAACTAATTAAAATCAGTAAATTCTTTTAGCAGTGTAAAAAATTTACTATTTTTTGTCCAGCTAGGACTAATTTACAATGTTATAAAATCTGTACCATTCTACGGTTTTTTAGGTTTCTTGACTTAAGAATAATCGAATTATAATTTATTTCAAAAGATAAATTATAAAAAAGAAAAAAATGGCAAAAGTTGTAGGAATTGATTTAGGTACGACAAATTCTGTAGTAGCTGCAATTGAAGGAGGTCAACCAAGTGTAATTATTAACGCTGAGGGATTACGAACAACACCTTCGATCGTCGCATATACTAAAAAGGAAGAATTATTAGTAGGTCAAATTGCAAAACGTCAAGCTGTGATTAATCCAGAAAATACTTTCTTTTCAGTAAAACGATTTATTGGATCAAAAGAAGGAGAAATTGCACAAGAATCAAAAAAATTACCGTATAAAGTAGGTAAAGATCAAAATGATAATATTAAAATTAATTGTCCTGCGTTAAAAAAGGAATTTAGTCCTGAAGAAATCTCAGCACAAGTTTTACGAAAATTAATTAACGATGCTAGTGATTATTTAGGTCAGGAAGTAACTCAAGCTGTTATTACTGTACCAGCATATTTTAATGATTCACAGCGTCAAGCAACAATGGATGCTGGGAAAATTGCTGGTATTGAAGTTTTACGAATCATTAATGAACCAACAGCTGCTTCATTAGCGTATGGATTAGATAAAAAACAAAATGAAACTATTTTAGTTTTTGATTTAGGTGGTGGGACATTTGATGTTTCAATCCTTGAAGTAGGTGATGGTATTTTTGAAGTTTTAGCAACTGCAGGTGACACAAATTTAGGTGGTGATGATTTTGATAATGTTTTGGTAAATTGGTTAATCAATGACTTTAAACAAAAAGAAGGAATTGATTTAGGTGATGATATTCAAGCTTTACAACGATTAACTGAAGCGGCTGAAAAAGCAAAAATCGAGTTATCAACAGTTGATAAAACAACAATTCATCTACCCTTTATTACAGCTAATAAAACAGGCCCAAAACACATTGAACAAGAATTAACAAGAGAAGTTTTTGAGAAATTATGTCAAGATTTGATTAATCGTTGTCGTATACCTGTAGAAAAAGCATTAACTGATGCAAGACTTGACAAATCTGAAATAAATGAAATCGTATTAGTAGGTGGTTCAACACGAATTCCTGCAATCCAGGAATTAGTAGAATCTTTAACTAGTAAAAAGCCTAATCAATCAGTTAACCCAGATGAAGTAGTTGCTATTGGAGCAGCCATTCAAGCTGGTATTTTAGCCGGTGAAGTTAAAGATATTTTATTACTAGATGTTACACCACTATCATTAGGTGTTGAAACATTAGGCGGAGTTATGACAAAAATTATTGCTCGAAATACAACAATTCCAGTTAAAAAATCAGAAATGTTCTCAACAGCTGTTGATAATCAAACAAATGTAGAAATTCATATTTTACAAGGTGAGCGAGAATTAGTTTCAGGTAATAAGAGTCTTGGCAATTTCCGATTAGATGGAATTCCAGCCGCTGAACGTGGAGTTCCACAAATTGAAGTTACATTTGATATTGATGTAGATGGAATTTTATCAGTCAAAGCAAGAGAAAAAGAAACAGGAGTTGAACAATCTGTCACAATTCAAGGTGCATCAAATTTAAATGAAAGTGAAATCAAAGATATGTTAGCAGAAGCTGAAAAATATGCTTCTGCTGATAAAGAGAAACGAGAAAATATTGATTTAAAAAATCAAGCTGAAGCATTATGTTTTGAAGCTGAAAAAGAACTTTCTCTTGTGAAAGACAATATATCTGAAGAAAAACAACAAAATGCTACCAAATTAATTGAGCAAATTCGACAAGATAGTCAAAGTGAAAACTTTGCAGGGTTAAAATCTCAACTTGAAAAGTTAAAAACAATAATGAAAGAAATTTTAGAATCTAAAATGAATAATCAATCAAATTCAAATCCAATGTCTAATTTAAATGATTTATAATTTTTTAATTTGATAAAACGGTAAGTGAATTTAAGATTCACTTACCGTTTTATTATCATCTACAATAATACACTCAGTTGTTAAAATCATACTGGCAATCGATGTTGCATTTTGAAGACCTGAGCGTGTTACTTTAGCTGGATCAACAATTCCTTCTTCATACATATTTCCAAAAGTATTTTTTGCTGCATTATAACCAATTTCAAATTCTTGTTGTTGAACTTTTTCAATAATAACTGGACCATTAATGCCAGCATTTTCAGCAATTCGTTTTAATGGGGCTAAAATTGCTCGTGATACAATCATTGCTCCTATTAATTCATCTTCTTTTAAATTATTTTTTGCCCATGTAATAAGATTTTCAGATAAATGTGCAAATGTTGCTCCACCTCCAGGGACAATTCCTTCTTCTACAGCAGCTCGTGTTGCATTAATTGCATCTTCTAATCGTAATTTTTTATCTTGCATCTCGGTTTCAGTTATAGCACCTACTCGAATTACTGCAATTCCACCCGATAATTTTGCAATTCGGTCTTGTAGTTTTTCTTTTTCATAGCCGGTATCAGCTAAATTAATTTGTTTTCGTAATTGCTCACATCGAATTTTAATATCATCGATCGTTTGACCATCTGCAACAATCGTTGTTGTATCTTTGTTAACTATAATTCGACGCGCTTGACCCAATAAGTTTAATTGAATATTGTCTAAACTTAAGCCTGCATCTTGAGTAATAACGGTTCCACCTGTTAAAATAGCAATATCTTCTAAAATTTGTTTCCGTAATTCACCAAACCCTGGAGCTCGAACAGTTACAACATTTATAATACCACGCAATTTATTTAAAATTAATGTTGCTAATGCTTCTTTTTCAACGTCTTCAGCAATTATTAGAAGTGGTCGTTTGGTTTTAGTAATCTGTTCTAGAATAGGTAATAAATCCTGTTGAACTAATGTAATTCGTTTATCTGTTAACAAAATATAGGGATTATCATATAAAACTTCCATTTTTTCAGTATTTGTAATAAAATAAGGAGAAATAAAACCTTTTTCTAATTTCATTCCTTCAGTAATTTCTAATTCTGTTACAATACCTTTCCCTTCTTCTAAAGAAATAACTCCTTCCTTACCAACTTTAGATAAGGCATCCGCAATTAATAATCCTATTACATCATCATTTCCAGCCGAAATTGATGCAACTTGTTGAATTGATTGAATATCTTCGACTGGCTGTGCAAATTCATTAATTTGCGAAACTAAATATTGTGCTGCTTTTTCCATACCTAATTTAATCGAAATCGGATTTGCTCCAGCAGCAACATTTTTTAAACCTTCTTTTACCATAGCATAAGCTAAGACCGTAGCAGTTGTTGTACCATCACCGGCTACGTCATTTGTTTTCGAAGCAGCTTGTCGGATTAAAGAAACTCCTGTATTTTCAATATGGTCTTCTAATTTAATTTCTTTTGCAATCGTTACTCCATCATTTACAATTTGGGGTGAACCGTAAGATTTTTCTAATACTACATTTCGACCTTTCGGTCCTAAAGTAACAGAAACAGCTTCCACCATGATTTCCATACCACGTTCAAGAGCACGTCGTGCATTATCTTGATATAAAATTTTTTTTGCCATATATATAAATAAATTGTTTTTTATATTTATTAGTGAGAATATTTAACATATTAACTTAATTCAATAATTATCGATTTTGCAAGCTTAAAACTAGATTCTACTAAATTTTTTTAAAAACTTTACGAAACTTATATTCTTATAGTAATATGTTTATATAGAATTAGATTTTGGGCTTGTAGCTCAGTGGACTAGAGCACGTAGCTACGAACTACGGTGTCAGGGGTTCGAATCCCTTCTTGCCCAATATTGAAACTTTCTAATTCTGGGGTGTCGCCAAGCGGTAAGGCTGTGGACTTTGACTCCGCCATTCGTAGGTTCGAATCCTGCCACCCCAGTTCCTGTTGAAAATTAAGAAAGAAAAAGTTGTTTTTAATTCATATAATTTGCATAATTACAGTAACCTATAACTATTATAATTTATCGATTATGAATTAGGACTACAATCATGGAAGCTAGAATTCAATTTATAAAAGGTCTTGATGAAAAAGTATTACCAGACGTTCGTTTAACTCGGTCACGAGATGGAAGTACCGGAACAGCTACTTTTCGCTTTAAAAATCCTAACATTTTAGATAAAAGTACCGCAAAAGAAGGGGAAATTACAGGAATGTATTTAATTGATGAAGAAGGAACTTTAGAAACACCCGATGTCAACGCGCGATTTGTAAATGGTAAGCCTGAAGCAATTGAATCTATTTATATAATGAAAAATCCTAAAGCTTGGGATAGATTTATGAGATTTATGGAAAGGTACGGAGAAACTAATGGTCTAGTTTTTACTAAAGCAAATTAAATAAAAAAATTTTCAATAATTCAAAAATGCAAGTATCATTAAAATGGGTTAACGAATTAGTAAATATTGAAGCTGTTAATTTGGATGATTTAATTGAAAAATTAACACTCGGTGGGTTTGAAGTTGAAGAAATTCTTGAATTGGAAATAAATAATAAAAAAGAAATCGCACTTGATATATCAGCAACAGCAAATCGTTCTGATAGTTTATCGATTCAAGGTATTTTAAATGAAGTTGCTGCTTTATTAAATAAATCCATTCACCCGGCTAAATATTCTATTGAAAATTTAAACTGGAAATCGGATATTGAAAGTTTCTCTTCAACTATTCAAAACGAGCAAAACTGTTCAACATTTATAGCAATGACAGTCGAAAATCTAAATGATTTTAGAGTACCAAAATGGATAAAAGATAAATTATTAAGTTCAGGAATTACGCCAACAAATAATTTCTTAGACTTTCAAAGTTATATCTTATTAGAAACAGGTTATCCGTTTGAGTTTTATGATTTAGACAAAATCTATTCAGAACTTAATGAATCAAAATTTAAGTTAACAATAGAAACTGCTACTAACAAAGAACAATTTTTAGCAGATAATAATACAAATTATTCATTAAATGAATCTATTTCAATCATTAAAGCTAATAAATTAGCAATTAGTATCGCAGGAATTATTCCAAATAAAGATTATTGTTACTCAGAAGTTACAACATCTTTATTAATTGAAGGTAGTATTTTTAACTCAACAAGTATTCGACAACAGTCTAGAAGTTTAGGATTAAGAACTGAGCGTTCAGCACGGTATGAAAAATCTTTAAAAAATACGAATTTATTAGAATCATTTTATAAATTAATTTATTTATTAAGAATTTATAATCCAACTTTAACTTGTAAACTTCACACAATTAAAGAAAGTGTAAAACAAAATTCAAAACCTATATTATTAGACTATAAAACCATTAAAGAAATTTTAGGTCCAATTAAAGAAGAAATAACAATTAATACTTATATAAAACCTGACCTGATTACAAATTATTTAAACCGTTTAAATTTTAATCATATTTATGATGAATCAAATTTAACCTGGAAAGTTAACATTCCATATTTGCGAAGTGACGATATTACACGTGAAATTGATTTAGTGGAAGAAATTGGAAGATTACATGGTTTCAATAATTTTCTTTCACGATTACCAAAAATTAAAACTATTGGTACTGAAGACTCGAGTTATCAAATACGTAAAAAAATAACATCGTCTTTTTTAAATTTAGGTTTTAATGAGTTAATTCACTATTCTTTAGTTAGAGAAAAAACATTTACAACAAATGAAATTAAATTAATTAATCCATTAATTGCTGATTATTCAAATTTAAGATCAACATTATTACCAAGTTTAATTCAAACTGTCCAAGAAAATTTAAAACAAGGAAATCCATTAATAGAAGGGTTTGAATTCGGACATGTTTTTTCTGGCGATATTCTAGAGGATTTTAAAGAAAAAGAATCTGTTGCTGGTGTATTCGGAGGTATTGACAGAAAATCAAGATGGTCTGATTCATTACAGTCATTAACTTGGTTTGAAGCAAAAGGAAAATTAGAACAATTCTTTAAGCAATTAAATATTGTCCCTCAATGGGAAACTTATCCATTATCAGAAAATAATGAAATTTATCATCCTTATTGTACAGCTCAATTATATTTAGATAATAAAATTGAATTAGGTAATTTTGGGCAAATTCATCCGATTTTAGCCAAACGATTAAATATTCCGTCGAATCTTTATTTATTTGAATTTGATTTCGAATTAATTCGAAATCAAATTCAAATAAATAAATTAAAAATGTATGAAAACTATTCATCCTATCCAAAAATAGTTAAAGATTTATCATTTATTATTGATGAAGATATTTCTTTAAAAAAAATTGAAGACTTACTATATGTCAATGGAACGAAATTTTTATCAGGTATCAGTTTATTAGATGAATATAAAGGGGAATCGATTCCTGAAAACCATATTAGTTTATGTTTACAACTAACTTTTCAGTCAGATGAAAAAACATTACAAAATAAAGAAATAGAAACCACTATTAGTAATCTTCAATCATTATTAACTGAGAAATTAGATGCAAAAATTCGAACATAGATTTGTTAAGAATATGAAATAATTTTATAATAGCCTATAGGCTATTATAAAATTATCCTCCTCCAACAATTGTAACAATTTCAATCTTATCATTATCATCAATATATATACTATTCCAATTTTTTTTATTACAAATTGAATTATTATATTCTAAAACTAGTAAAGACGTATTATAGTCAAAATAATTTATTAAGTCTAAAAGACTTACTTTATCTTCAATATGATATTTTTCACCATTCAAAAAAAAGCTCTTAATTTTTGACATTAATTTAATTTAAAATTTTTTTAAAGAATAAACTAGACGTATAATAGTATTCACTGATAAAATATTAGTCAAGATAGTTTGGCGGGTGTAGCCAAGTGGTTAAGGCAGTGGGTTGTGATTCCACCATTCGCCGGTTCAAGTCCGGTCACTCGCCCTTCTTTAAAATTTTATACTTTAGTATTTATAAAAATCATTTAGAATTTTAAAATCTATTTCTATGTCACGTTATCGCGGACCTAAATTAAGAATTAGTCGAAGACTCGGCGTATTATCTGGTTTAACAACAAAAAAATCAAATAAAATCAATCGACCAGGTAAAGATGGAAATGCAGGTGGAGATAATAAGAAATTAACTGAATATGGTGTTCGTTTAGAAGAGAAGCAAAAATTGAAATTTAACTATGGATTAACAGAAAATCAATTATTTCGATATGTAAAAGAAGCTCGTCGACGCAAAGGGGTTACGGGTTTAATTTTACTTCAATTATTAGAAATGCGATTAGATACTCTTTGTTTTACATTAGGTTTCGCAAAGACTATTGTTCAGGCACGTCAATTAGTTAATCATGGACATATTACAGTAAATAAAAAAACTGTAAATATTCCAAGTTTTCAATGCAGATTAAACGATATAATCAGTGTTAAAGAAAAAAGTACGTCTAAAAATTTACTAGAAAATAATATTAAAGATAGTCAAGTTGCAACTATTCCAGCGCATTTAAAATTTGACAGCTCAAAATTAGAAGCAAAGGTTTTAGATTATTGTGATCGAAATGATGTTGGATTACAACTGGATGAATTACTTGTAATTGAGTATTATTCACGACGATAATTTATTTAGTGAATATTTCACTTTTCTAAAAAATATAAAATCATAATTATCTCTATGTTAAAATTAAGGTTAAAACGAATTGGAAGAAAACGTTCTCCAGCATATCGATTAGTTGTTATGGAAAATACATTTCGACGAGATGGTAGACCAATTGAAGAAGTTGGTTACTATAATCCTATTTCAAAAGAATCTCATTTTGAAATAGAAAAAATTCAGAAATGGTTAAGTAATGGTGCAAAACCTACAGAAGTAGTTTCAAGTTTATTGAAAAAAGCTGAAATAATAAACAAATAAATAAATCATGAAATTTCATGATTTATTTAACAAGTCACTATTCAAAAATAGTAATTAAGATTAAGAATTTGTATTCCAACGCTCTAGAACCAATGTTTGTGAACCATCAGAATTTTGTTGATATTTAACTGGTTGGAAACCAATTTTTTGACTTTCGCCAAGAATCACTTGGCCAGCGTATTGTTGAGAAATTTTATCAATAAAAGTTTCAACAGGCGATGATTGTTTCCAGAAAGCTAAATCTGCAACTAATTCATATTCTTGCTCATTCCAAAAAAATTCTACATTGTATCCATTTGATTGAGGAATTACTAAATTTGTATGATATGATTTTGAACCATCAATCACTTTTTTTTGTTTTTCATAATTAATATTTAATTTACTTAATGCTTTTTCTAAATAAAATAAATTTTGAAAACGAGTTTTAATATGAGTAAAGTGTGACATAAAGATTATTATTAATAATTATATTTACTTATTATTATAATATTTTTCAATAACTATTTACGTCTATTTATAAATAAAAAAAAAAAATAATATAAACTAAGATTTTGATTCATTTTCAAAACCAAATCAAGATTCTAGATAACAAATTTATAATTTTCTAAAATTAACTGGGAACGGAGGGACTTGAACCCTCACGACCGCATGGTCACCAGATTTTAAGTCTGACGTGTCTACCGATTCCACCACATTCCCAAAAAGATATTCTTGTGTTACTAACAATATAAATTCATTTGAATTTAAAAACAATATTATAGTTAAAGTTTTTAAGGCGGCACCCAGATTCGAACTGGGGATAGAGGATTTGCAATCCACTGCCTTACCACTTGGCCATACCGCCAAATCCAAATCTTTTACCCATTATAGTATAGTTTCTAAAATATTTTATAAAGTAGTGAATTTTTAAAATAAATTGATGTATAATATTCGTTAAAGTGAATAGAATTGAAACTTTCCAAACTTAAAGAAAAATATCTATGTTTGAAAAATTTACTGAAGGCGCGATAAAAGTTATCATGCTATCTCAGGAAGAAGCTAGACGAATGGGGCATAATTTCGTTGGTACAGAACAGCTTTTACTTGGTGTTATTGGTCAAAGACATGGTATTGGAGCTAAAGCTCTAAAAAAATTAAAAGTGACATTAAAAAAAGCTCGAAAAGAAATTGAACTATACATTGGTCGAGGAACCGGTTTTGTTGCTTCAGAGATCCCATTTACTCCAAGAGCAAAAAGAGTCTTAGAAATGGCAGTTCATGAAGGAAAAGATTTAGGCCAAAATTTCGTTGGAACAGAACATATATTATTAGCTCTTATTGCAGAATCAGATGGTGTTGCAATGAGAACTTTAGATAAATTGAATGTTGATATCCATAAATTAAGAAATTTAATTTTAACTTATATTGAAGAGACACAAGAAGAAATTCTGCGTCCTTTAACACAAGCTGAAAAATTCTTACTTGAACGTGATAAAAAAGGTAGTCCAACGCCAACCTTAGATGAATATGCAGAAAATGTTACTAAAGAAGCGATTGATGGGAATTTAGATCCAGTAATCGGTCGTGAGAAAGAAATTGATGACGTTATTGCTGTATTAGCGAGACGTACTAAAAATAATCCAGTTCTTATTGGTGAACCTGGAGTTGGTAAAACTGCAGTTGCAGAAGGATTAGCTCAATTAATTTTAACAGAAAAAGTTCCTGATTTTTTAGACGGTAGTCTTATTATGGCATTAGATCTGGGTTCAATTTTAGCTGGGACAAAATATCGTGGTGAATTTGAAGAACGATTAAAACGAATTGTAGAGGAAGCTCAAAATGATTCAGCAGTAATAATTGTTATTGATGAAATTCATACATTAGTAGGTGCTGGAGCTGCAGAAGGTGCTGTAGATGCTGCAAATATATTAAAACCAGCCTTAGCTCGAGGAAAATTTAGATGTATTGGAGCAACAACTAATGATGAATATCGTAAATATATTGAGCGTGATCCAGCATTAGAAAGACGTTTTCAACCAGTTCGTGTTGAAGAGCCTAGTGTTGGGACTACCATCGAAATTTTACGCGGCTTAAGATCAAAATTTGAGCAACATCACACATTAAGTTATCATGATAAAGCTTTAGAACAAGCTGCAATACTATCTGATAAATATGTAGCAGATCGTTACTTACCAGATAAAGCTATTGATGTTTTAGATGAAGCTGGAGCTCGAGTTCGTTTAGAAAATCGACGTTTACCATTAGGTTTACGAAGTTTAATGCATGAATTACAAGAAACTATTAAAGATAAAGAAGATTGTATTAAAGAACATGATTTTGAAGCTGCTAAGCAGTTGTTAGATCATGAAATGGAAGTTCGAACACATATACGCATTATGAAACAATCTGCTTTAACGAGTGAAGCACGTGGTTTTAGTCGCCGTGATGTTGATATGGTTACTGAAAATGATGTTTCAGACGTAATTTCAAATTGGACAGGGATTCCAGTAACAAAAATTACAGGATCAGAATCAGCTCGTTTATTAAAAATGGAAGATACTCTTCACGAAAGAATAATTGGCCAAAAGCATGCAGTTGTTGCAGTTTCAAAAGCTATTCGTCGGGCACGAGTTGGATTACGAAACCCAAATCGACCAATTGCAAGTTTCATTTTTGCAGGACCAACTGGAGTTGGGAAAACTGAATTAACAAAAACTTTATCAGACTATATGTTTGGAAGTGAAGATAGTATGATTCGGTTAGATATGTCAGAGTTCATGGAAAAACATACCGTAGCTAAACTTATTGGATCACCACCTGGTTATATTGGTTATAACGAAGGAGGCCAATTAACAGAAGCAGTTCGTTCCAAACCTTATTCTGTTATCTTATTTGATGAGGTTGAAAAGGCTCACCCAGATGTATTTAATTTATTATTACAGATTTTGGATGACGGGCGTTTAACAGATTCAAAAGGTCGTCTGATTGATTTTACAAATACATTGATCATTATGACTACAAACTTAGGGGCAAAAATTATTGAACGAGAAAGTGGCGTTAAACCAAAATCAGAACAAGGAGAAGGTTTTAAAATAACACCTGATGCAGTTGTTGGTTGGGAGCCCGTGTCAGAACCAGTTAAAGATCCCGAAATTTTTGAACGAGTGACAAAATTAGTAAATGATGAATTAAAGAATTTCTTCCGACCAGAGTTTTTAAATCGTATTGATGAGATTGTAGTATTCAGTCATTTAACACGAATCGATATTTGGGAGATTTGTGATTTAATGATTAAATCAGTTCAAAATCGATTAAAAGATAAAGGAATTAATTTAATTGTTGATTTATCAGTTCAAGCCTTTTTAACCGATGAAGGTTATGATCCTATTTATGGTGCTCGTCCTTTACGCCGTGCTATTATGAAATATTTAGAAGATACATTAGCAGAACAATGTCTATCAAAAACTTTATACCCGAACACGAAAATTCACGTACGTCGTAAAAAAGTTGAAGGGACATTAATGACATATACTAATGAGATTGAGGTTGAAGTTGATTTTAGTGATGTTGATCCAAATCTTTTAGATGCTTCTAGTGTCGAAGAACTTTCAACAACTCTAAGACCTGTCGATGAAAACTTATCAGATAATAGTAATTCAAGTTCGAATCTTAATGATTCAAATTCAGAAAAGGATCTGTTAGAACCAGTATTAACTGGTATTAGTACAGGTAAAACTAATAAATTCTTTAAAAAATCAATTTAATAATAATCTATCATTAAATTGATTTATCTTTCTTATAAATTCGTCTAGTTTTGAAGAATTTATAAGAAAGATAAATTCGTTGGCGAATGATGATATTGATAATTTTTATAACTCCTAACTTATCTGAATACTAATAATAAAAATAAAAAGAGTTAGTAAAACTTTTTTTTATTATAACTTACTAATTTGATCTAAAGGAGAACTTGCTATTGCATAATTTTTTTTATCCATACGACCAGCTAAATATGCTAAGCGTCCGGCTTGAACTCCTAAATTCATAGCAGCAGCCATTTGATATGGCGTTTTTGATTGAGCAACTGCTGTATTAAGTAAAACACCATCTGCCCCTAATTCCATCGCTAATGTAGCTTCACTTGGTGTTCCAATTCCTGCATCGATAATTACTGGAATATTTGAGTTTTCAATTATGATCTTAATATTTGTTAAATTATTTATACCTTGACCTGACCCAATGGGTGATCCCAATGGCATTACAGTTGCACAACCTAAGTCTTCTAAGTGTAAAGCTAACATTGGATCAGCATTTATATAAGGAAGAACTGTAAAACCTTTTTTAACAAGAAATTCAGCAGCTTTTAATGTTCCAAGTGGATCAGGTAAAAGATACTTAGGATCAGAAATTACTTCTAATTTAACAAAAAAATTATCTTCTTGGCCGAGTTGACAAGCTAGTTCATGACCTAGAAACGCCATTCTTATAGCTTCTTCTGCTGTTTGAGATCCCGCTGTATTTGGTAATAACCATAACTTTTTCCAATCTAAATTACTTAAAAAACTTGTTGTATCATCTTTCAGATTACTGGGCAATCTTCGGATTGCGACTGTAACAATTTCACATTGACTACTTTCAATACTTTGAATTGCATCATCAGTTGTTTTATACTTACCTGTTCCTAGCATTAACCGAGAATTAAAAAACTTGTCTCCAATTCTTAATTTATCAAAATTTTCTTTCATTTTTAATTATTTTTTAAATACTCCCCAGGTAGGACTTGAACCTACGACCAATCGGTTAACAGCCGATTGCTCTACCACTGAGCTACTGAGGATATTATAACTATCATAATATTAGCATAATTCTTCTAAAATTGCAAATATTATGCTTACTTTCATAGAATTTTAATTTTTTTTCTCACTGTAGCTATTGACCTAGCAATAGAGTCTAAATTTGATGATTAAATTTCAAATGCAAAGTTTTTATTTTTATTCATTAAAAAAATTAATCAAAGGTTCAGTATAGGACATTTCCCAGGTGCGAGTGGAGATATTTTGCTAACACTAAAAGTTGTTGCCTATCTATCTTTTAACGTAGGAAAGGCTATGACAAGTATCAGCATTTCTGATCCTAGCAAAATTAAGTGAAAAGAGTTATTTCCATTTGTTAATTATTAGAATATAATTTTCGACTATCTTGATTCAGCTCCAACCTTTTCTTTTAAGTCTATTCCAAACGAGCATGTGATTCGAGATACCAACCTGTGTAAGATCATGTATCATTTATCCTGGTGCAGAAACTCGAGGAGCTGCGCTCAGTGTTGCGTTCTCGCATCAAGGATGTCAAGTTTTTGAAAAACTTTTTAAAAATGACCGAGAGATTCTGTCGAAAGCCCTGGCAAACTATCGCCCAAGTCAAAGAAGAATCTTAAAGCTGGCTTTGGACCTAAACCAGTGTCTGCTGCAAAGTCACGTTTATTCAGACGTTGCCCTCAACAGGAATATTTTGATTGAAGTTAGCTCAATGATGGAACTGTAGCTAAATTAAAAAAAAATTCGTCTATATGTCCAACTGAATTTTATAATTTAAACAAAAAATATATTGATAAAAATTTTCAACTACAAGTTTGTCGTTTTATTATTCAATACGAAAAAGTATTTAATTTAGTAAAATCAAATAACTTCTGTCGATTTACCAAAAGGTTGCTTAGTCTGCTAACTTTGTTTAAATTATTATTTATCAAATATAATTTGCTTTCTTATACAATTTCTACAAATAGTAGAAGAAAGCAAATTAAAGCTAACTTTACACTAGCAATTAATTTTTATTATATTTATTAAATACTAAAAATCTTAAAACATTCGAATCCATTTTTAAAATCTTTGAAAAATTATTAATGTATTTCGGCATACTTGAAAAGTTTAGTTGAATATAGTTTCCTTGTTGCCGATTACTAATTGGATATGCTAAATTATGTTTTCCCCGAGAAATTACAGATATATCACATACACTAAATTTTCTTAAACTTTTTGCATAGTTAAATACCCAAGTTTTTAATTCACTATCGTTAAATTCTTCTGTTAGAAGAATCATTATTTCATATTTTCTTAATAATGACATACTATTTTAATTTTATTCGAATTAATACTATAGTACTTTGAAATAGAAATTAATGTCAATTCTAAATTTAGTACTTTTCAAATAGATGAAGAAAAGAGACAAAATTGAATAATTTTTTAGTAAAATTATATAATAGAAGATAATTTGTATAAAAATTTTTATTGGAGAAACTTCATGGATTGGAATGAAATTCAAAACTTTTTATCAAACCTAGTTTTTGGAATTTTACTGTTTGCAATGATAATTTATTGGGTTAATTTATCATTATTTAGAAACTCATTTTTAGTCTCAAAGATTGGAAGATTTAGTACTTTAACTGCTAATTTATTATTATTTTTTATTCTTTGTTCACGTTGGATAGTAGCAGGTTATTTTCCATTAAGTAATTTATATGAATCATTATTGTTTTTAACTTGGACTTTATTAACAATTTATTTAGTTATTGAAACAAAAACAAAAAGTAAATTAATTGGATCAATTTTAATTCCTGTTGCCTTATTGATAAATGGGTTTGCAAATCTAACTCTATCTCCTGAAATGCAAAAATCGAGCCCTTTAGTTCCTGCTTTACAATCAAATTGGTTAATGATGCATGTTAGTATGATGCTATTAAGTTATGCCACTTTAATAATGGGATCATTATTATGTATTCTATTTTTAGTGATTTCAAAAAATAAAGATATAGATTTAAAAGTTGTTGATGATTCATCATTACCACTTTACAATATTATGTTAGATTATTATGAAGCAAAATTAGTATCTCCATCAAGTGAAATAGCTGAACTTGGAAAATTAAAACTTTTACAAAGTATTGATAATTGGAGTTATCGAATTATCGGCTTGGGATTCCCATTTTTAACAATTGGAATTATCTCTGGTGGAGTTTGGGCAAATGAAGCTTGGGGTTCATATTGGAGTTGGGATCCTAAAGAAACTTGGGCATTAATTACTTGGTTAGTATTTGCAACATATTTACATGCTCGGATTACAAAAGGGTGGGAAGGCAAGAAAACAGCTATTTTAGGCGGTTTAGGTTTCTTTGTTATTTGGATCTGCTACTTAGGAGTTAATTTCTTAGGAAAAGGTTTACATAGCTATGGATGGTTCTCATAATTAAATTTAATTTTAGATAGTTTGATCAGCATAAAGTTTATATTCGTAAATTAAATAATTTACGAATATAATTTTCAATTTAATATGCTAATCCTAAACTTCTAGTTGTTTCTGCACCTAAGTATACACGTACACTTAAGAAATCAGTCGGACAAGCAGTTTCACATCTTTTACAACCAACACAATCTTCTACACGTGGTGAAGAAGCAATTTGACCAGCTTTACAGCCATCCCATGGAACCATTTCTAATACATCGGTAGGACATGCTCGTACACATTGTGTACATCCAATACATGTGTCATAAATTTTAACTGTATGAGACATAATTTTTTATAATTTTATTATTGATTATCTTGATTTTTAGTTTGTTCCAAACAAACGAGACTTTTCTAAAGTCTTAAAAATTTTGAATCTTAACGTCCTAAACGTTGGAATTGTTGGATGGCTAAACGACCAATGGTAAATAAAGCCCATGAGGCTGCAATTAATAATGGTGCAGCAATTACTACTAAACGAGTATCCATAATTGATAGTCCTTTCTAAATATTTTAATGAAATACAGAAAATAATATTAATATAGAATTATATTATTGTACTTCCATATTATATATGAAACTTGAAATATTTCTTAAGAATCTCTTTGAAATAGAACTAAAATCCCAAGCATATTAGAGATTCTGAAAATTTTATTCCTTAGTATAAATTAAATTATTTTGAATTTAATTTTGGATTCTCAAGACTCGTTTGAATCTTGGTAACTGTATTATATATTTCTAATTTATAGTTAATTGAATATCATATTATCTTCTAAGAATACTAAGGTTAGTAAATTCAGCTTCAGTAATTCGTTTCCCTAGAATCTGGAGTTTTTCTGTTCAGTACTCTGACTATCTCATTTCAATTGAAGGGAAATTCGGTTTTGGAATATCTTTTAAAGATTAAATAATAAAACGAACATAGAAATTGCATATATCTTTTAATAAAAGGCTTTTGATAGTCAACTCAGAACTGAATCTGACTTCACTATCGTATTAATCGAGATCATATTAAAGGAAAGCAAACTACCTGTGCAATTACGATAGTACGATAGTTGCCAACTAATAATTAGAAATTTTACAACTTTTTATTTTTAGGTTTTACCCCAAAGGAAACAATAAACTGAGTTAAAAAAATGAGTGTAGGAAATATTTTAGTGCTGAATATGAAAAATAAAATAATTTTGGGTGCTCCATTTTCATTAGTTTAATTGTCATACTAATGATAACGCATGCTGCCTTGATTTCTAGCATTGAACTAACAATTTTAGATACTAGTAAATAATTAGGGAAGTAAGAGAACACAACTATTACAATGATAAATTTCCATTGACCAGTTTTATATGGCAGAATAAACGGAACCTTGTTGTTGTTGTTATCCCCTGATTTAATGATTTTTCATAGACCAAGTGAAAGAGGCAATTACAGCGCCTGTTGCTGGTCCAATAACAATAACTTTAACTTCAGCTGAAATCGATATGCTACATTAGCAATTCAAGAACGTCTTTCAGCAGCGCGGAGATATTTATATTTATAGATTGTACCAAGAGCGACCGAGACTGAGGGTTTTATTTGAAAAAAATTACCTACCCCTTGTAGTACAAGAATACCTGAATATTGTAATCCAATAGTAAAAAAAAACTGGATGATTGTGAAATTATCTACTAGACCAAATTGCCATAATATTGTGATTGTAAGAAAAAAAATTTTTTTTTCTAAACCTTTAATTTTTAATTAAAGGTTTAGAGAAATTCGATATTAGAAATGGAATTAACCGTTAACAGCTGGAGCTGTTAAAGCAACTGGTAATACTTCACCTGAAGCTAAATCTAATGGGAAGTTGTGCGCGTTACGTTCGTGCATTACTTCCATACCTAAATCAGCACGGTTAACGATATCAGCCCAAGTGTTGATTACACGACCTTGAGAGTCTACAACTGATTGGTTGAAGTTGAAACCGTTTAAGTTGAACGCCATAGTGCTAATACCCATAGAAGTTAACCAGATACCTAAAACTGGCCATAAAGCTAAGAAGAAGTGTAAAGCACGAGAGTTGTTGAATGAAGCGTATTGGAAGATTAAACGACCGAAGTAACCGTGAGCTGCAACGATGTTGTAAGTTTCTTCTTCTTGACCGAATTTGTAACCGTAGTTAGTAGATTCGTTTTCAGTTGTTTCACGAATTAAAGAAGACCAGCAACACCAGCCATGTGGAATGGGTGCATTAAAATGTTGTGCTCAGCTTGGAATACGATCATGAAGTTGAACGTACCAGAAATACCTAAAGGCATACCATCAGAGAAAGAACCTTGACCGATTGGGTATACTAAGAATACTGCACTTGCAGCTGCTACTGGAGCAGAGAAAGCTACGAAGATCCAAGGACGCATACCTAAACGGTAGCTTAATTCCCATTCACGACCCATGTAAGCTGCTACGCCTAATAAGAAGTGACATACGATTAATTGGTAAGGACCACCGTTGTATAACCACTCATCAACTGAAGCTGCTTCCCAAATTGGGTAGAAGTGCATACCAATAGCGTTTGATGAAGGGATAATTGAACCAGTAATAATGTTGTTACCGTATAATAAAGAACCTGCTACTGGCTCACGGATACCATCGATATCAACTGGAGGAGCTGCGATGAATCCAATAATGAAACAAGTAGTAGCTGTTAATAATGTAGGGAACATTAAACAACCAAACCAACCGATGTATAAACGGTTTTCAGTGCTAGTAATCCAACCTGCGAAACGCTCCCATAATGAAACGCTTTGACGTCTTTCTAAAGTTGCTGTCATAAAAAATTTTTGTAATTATAATTCTTCCCAAGTACTTAACTTGTTATAAACAATTATAAAACAAAAGAAACTTTTCTATCAGCTATTTATTTAATAAATTTAAAAAATTCTAATTCAAAATCAAAAATAGCTCGATTTGTAGTTCCTCCAATAAATAATTTTTGATTTTTTTGAATAATCCAAATTTGGGAATATGTTATATAACTTATTAAAGTACTTAACATTAAGAAAAAAAATCCAATATAAATAATTGGTATACCAGGATCAGTTTTTATCTGTAAACCAGTTGAACTAATAATTTCAACTAAAGTAAAACGAGATTTCAAATTAAATGTTTCATTTAATTCTACATTTCCTAAAAATTGTCCTGTTTCATCGTAAATTGAGCAATAACCTTCAAGGTTATCTACAATTACAATAATTCCTTCCTCTAAAGATTTATTATTGGAGATCCAAGTTAACCAAACTTTATTTTGATTACTTAAAAGATTTACTAATGGATATTCAATAATTTCATTTTGCTCATTTTGAAATCGTAGTCCAATAAGATTCCAGTCTGTTTGATAATAATAAACACTGTTATGAATTAAAGGATAATTTACTGAAATTGTTTTTCTTTGAGTTTCATTTCCTTGAGAATCTAAAACTGAAATATCTGAATAAAACTGAGAAACTGTTCGATTTTTAGTATAGGTAATCCAAAAGTCATTAATACGAGCCGATGTTTTTGGAATAACTGTTAATTGACCATTACTCAAAATATTTTGAATATGAAAACTTTCTGTTTTTGGAACAATTTCTTGGGCTTTAAAGCCAAACAATGATCCAATAATTGTTCCAAGTAAAACCAAAATCATGCTAACATGAACAAGAATAGGGGCAATTCTTCCAATTAAACCTTTGTAACAGTAAATAATATTTTTTTGTTGAAAAATCGAATAGTGATTTCTTTGAATTCGTAACAAAATTTGGTTAAAAGAAAAATTGTTTAATGTTGTAAAAATTTTTAATCGAGAAAATTGTCCAGTTGTTCTAAAAAATTGGCATCGACGAGCGATTTTCAATGATGGTAATTGTTGTAAAAACGTACATGAAATTAAACTTAAACCAAATAAAAAAATTAATGTAAAAAACCACCAAGTTTTATATACATGATCTAATCCAAATTGAATAATTCGATCCCATGTTAAAAATCCAAATACTGGATTTGTTAATGGATAACTGGTTTTATAAACTTCAAGTGATTGATCTTGTTCAATAATTGTTCCTAAAATACTAAAAAGACTAATTAATAATAAAATAAATATTGAAAAGCGTAAATCGGCTACTAGTCGAAAAATTTGTTGTTTCATTTTCGATGTTAATTTAAATATATAAGTTTTGAGGAAGCAGAGCGAATTCGACCCGATGAAGCCCAATTTTGTAATCTTATCATTTGATCACTTTCTAAATGTGCTAATGGAATTAACTCTTTTAAAGCAAGACAAATATCATCTGTTGTAAACTCACGTTTCTCATAAAATGCATGATACATACCCTCAATAATACTTTGTCGAATTTCTGCACCAGAGAACGATTCTGAAACCTGAGCTAATTTTTTATAATCAAAAGATTCCCAACTAGTTGGTCTAAACTCTTGTAAGTGAATTTTAAAAATTTCTTCACGTTCTTCTTCTTTTGGTAGGTCTAAGAAAAATATTTCATCAAATCGGCCTTTTCGAATAATTTCTAATGGTAATAAATCAATATTATTTGCTGTTGCAATAACAAAAACTGGTTTAGTTTTTTCAGATAACCAGCTAATAAAAGTTGCTAAAACTCGATTACTAGTTCCACTATCGCCCTTACTTTCAGTGCTACTAAATGCTTTATCAATTTCATCAATCCAAAGAATACATGGAGAAATAGTTTCAGCTAGATTAATCATTTGACGAAGACGAGATTCCGATTCACCAACAATTCCGCCAAATAATTTACCTACATCTAATTTTAATAATGGTAATTGCCACTCATTTGCAATTGCTTTTGCAGTTAATGATTTTCCAGTTCCTTGCATTCCAATTAATAATAACCCACGAGGTGTAGGTAAGCCATAATTTGCTGCTTGAATTCCAAAAGCAGTTTTTCTTTTTTTTAGCCAATCTTTTAAATTTTCTAAACCACCTAAATTAGCAATTTTTTCATCAACTGATGTATACTCTAGAATTTCTGTTTGACTTATAATTTGTTTTTTTTCACTTAATAAAACAGCAATACTATTATCATCAATTGTTTTATAAGTTGCAATAATTTTTGAAAGTACACGTCTAATTCGTTCTAATGATAAACCTTGACAAGCTCGAGTTAAATTTTCAAATAATTGTGAATCAATTTTAATATTTAAAGACGTTACTAAACGATTTAATTCTTGACTAATTTCATTTTCTAGTGGGAGTTCAAATTGAATAACAGTTATTAAATCTTGTAACTCTTTTGGTATAGTTAAATCCGATCCAATAATAATAATTGTTTTTGGTTGTAATTTTAATATTCGACTAATGTTTCGTAATTTTCGTGAAATAGATAGATCCGTTAAAAAACGGTTGAAATCCTTTAATAAAAATAATGCAGGTGTTTCTGCATTTAACCGTTCAACAAGTTCTAATGCTTGTAATGGATTTCGTTTCGCAAATCCCTCGTTATTTGGATTATTTGTATAACCATCAACAAAATCCCAACTGTAAATGCTTCGATTCAAATTTGTCTTGACATTTTTACGAATTACATATTCTACTCGATCTTCTTCAATGGTATTGATATAAATTATGGGATAGCGAGCTTTTAAAAAAAGAGCTAGTTCATCGTTAAATTTCATAAAATATTTAGTCAAAAAGTCAGTTTGTTAAATTATTATTATATGAATTTTAAATAAAAAATGATGGATTATTAGAGCAATTAAAAATAACTAACTCTAATAATAACAATTCTATCGACGGATTGCTAAAGTTTTACGACCTTTTTTTCGACGATTACGAATAACTTTTCGACCTTCAGCAGTCGACATACGTGCTCTAAAACCTGATACTTTTAAAACGGAATAACGACCTTTATTTGAAAGTGTTCTTTTTGTCATAATGCTTAATTTAATTTTAATTTCATTTTTATAGAATTGAGGCTCTTAAAAGATCATAAATTACTAAATGTCTTAATAATTCTTCACGAGTTTCGAACATGTAAAAAGCATCTTGTTTGTATTCATATAATGGATTCCGTTGACCATATCCTCTCCATCCAACTGCTTCTCGTAATAATGTCATTTTTTGTAAATGTTCACGCCAAATTCGATCAGTATTAATTAAAATGATACTTCGCTCTAAATTTTCTATAATACCATCACCATAGACTGACAATTCTGTAATTTTGGATTGATAAGTTAACCAAAACTCATTAAATAAGTACATTTTTAATTCATAAGAATCAAAATTATTGATTAACGAATTTATATCTTTAATTTGATTTAAGACTAAATTTCGTCCAAATAAATTTTCAACAAGTGCTAAAATCTCTTTTTCATACAATTTTTCTTCACGGAATTCTAATAAAAGTTCTGTGATAATTTGTTCACCGTATGCAAAAATATTTTTTTGAACGGATGCGCTTTCTAAAATTTGTCGACGTTCATGGTAAACAATCTTTCTTTGTTTATTTAAAACATCATCATAATCAAATAAATTTTTTCGTTGTTGATAAGCTCTTTCTTCTACTCTTTCTTGAGCTGAATCTAAACTCTTTGTAATAACTTCTGATTCAAGTGGTGAATCATCGGGAATTTGAGTTTGCATAAAATTCTGAATTTTAGGGCCTCCAAATAGACGTAATAAATTATCATCTAAACTTAAAAAGAAACGAGAAGTTCCTGGATCTCCTTGTCGTCCACATCTACCTCTTAATTGATTATCAACTCGACGTGAATCATTTCTTTCAGTTCCAATAATATATAAACCACCTAAATTTTTAACAATTTTATTTTCTTGCTCTTGATGTTTTTTATTATAAGAAATAAGTTCGTTAATTAAAAATCGAATTGAACATTGATAAGAAGTTACAGGAATTGAAATTCTATCATTTTCACGTAAAATTCGAAGAATATCTAAATCAGATAATGCTAAGAATTTTTGATCATTTAATAATGATAATAAAACACTTAAAAATTTTTGAGAACTTCCTTCAAACTGGTTTAATAAGGATGACTCTAAAATATTTGTTTTTTTTGAAAGTTTATAGTTTTTTGACAGCGTAAGGATATCATATAATTTCTTTTGAATTTTGAAATTAATATTACCTCCTAGAATAATATCTGTTCCACGACCTGCCATATTTGTGGCAATCGTAATACTTCCCTTTTTACCAGCTTGTGCAACAATTTCGGATTCTCGTCGTACATTCTCAGGTTTAGCATTCAAAATTTGATATGATAATTTATATTCATTCAATAATTGTGCTAACATTTCAGATTTTTCTACAGTAGTTGTACCAATTAAAATCGGTTGACCTTTTGTAGAAATTTTATGACATGCCTGAGCAATTGCATTCCATTTTGAAAATTGATCTTTATAAATTAAATCTGGTAAATCTTTTCGTTGTGCTGGTTTAGCTGTTGGAATTTCTTCAACTGATAAATTGTAAATTTTTTCGAACTCAATTTCAGCTGTTTTTCCAGTTCCTGTCATACCAGACAATTTTGGATATAATAAAAAGAAGTTTTGATAAGTTATCGCTGCAACTGTTTCTGTTTTTTGACGGATTGGTAATTTTTCTTTTGCTTCAATAGCTTGATGTAAACCATCTCCCCATCGTCTATCAGGCATAATTCGCCCTGTAAATTCATCAACAATGATTATTCGATTATTTTGAACAATATAATGAACATTATTAAAGTATAAGGCGTTAGCTTTAAGTGAGTTAATGATATACGGGATCCATGGATCACGGGGATCATATAAATCTTGAATACTTAAAATTTTTTCAATCTGTTTACTACCTTCTTCAGTTAAAATAACATTTTTATTTTTTTCATCAACTTTATAATGAGTATTCAGCTCAAGATAATCTGTAATTTCAGCTGCGATAATATATTTATCAACTGGGGTTTGAATATTATTTGAAATAATTAACGGCGTTTGTGCTTCATCAATTAAAATTGAATCAACTTCATCAATAATACAATAATTAAAAGGTCGTAAAACCACATCACTTAGATTCAGTGCCATATTATCACGAAGAAAATCAAATGTAACTTCATAATTTGTTACATAAGTTATATCTGCGTTATAATTTATTCGTCGTTCAGATGTTGCCATTCCATCTTGAATTAATCCTGTATCTAATCCAAGGAATCGATAAATCTGACCCATAGAAACTTGATCACGATTTGCTAAGTAATCATTTACGGTTACAATATGAACACCTTTTTTTGTTAATGCATTTAAGAAAGCTGGTAAAGTTGCTACAAGAGTTTTTCCTTCACCAGTTTTCATTTCTGCAATTTTTTTATCGTTTAAAACAAGTCCTCCAATTAATTGGACATCAAAATGTCTCAATCCTAATGTTCGAACACTTGCTTCTCGTGTTAATGCGAATGATTCAGCAATTAATGAATTTAAATTTTGGTCTGATTCATATTGCTTTTTTAATTTTAAGCTTTTAGCCCTTAATTCACTATCAGTTAATGTTTTTAGTTCGTTTTCTAGAATATTAATTTGATTAATTAAATTCTGATATTTATTTAGAACTGAATTATTAGTAAATGGGTTTTTTAGCATTTTAAAATTATTTAAAGATTTGTTAAACAACAATATTTACACGTTTATGTTTACCATCTTTATAATCAAATTTTACTGTTCCATCTGCTAAGGCAAATAAAGTAAAATCTTTCCCATATCCAACATTTACACCAGGTTTAAATTTCATACCTCGTTGGCGTACTAAAATATGGCCTGCCCGAACCATTTCACCTCCGAATCTTTTTACACCCAGACGTTGTGCATTTGAATCACGACCATTTTTTGTACTACCTGCACCTTTCTTATGTGCCATAATTTCTACTCCTGATTTTTTATTTAGTTAATAATAATATCTTCAATCAAAACACGCGTTAAATCTTGTCTATGACCTTGTTTTTTTCTTGTTTTTTTCTTTGGACGCATTTTATAGACGATTGTTTTTTTTCCTCTTAAATGTTCTAAGATTTTTCCTTTAATTTGTACACTTTCTAGATAAGGTTTGCCTATTAAAACATTCCCTTCATCGTTTAATAATAAAACTCGATTTAAAGTAATTTGTTTTCCTAAATCAGTAGGAATTCGATTAAAATCATAGTATTTTCCTGTTTCAATCCAAAATTGTCTTCCACTTATTTCGACAATTGCATATTTCATAATGTAAATTAATTTATTTTTATTTAACCTTATAATACTAGAATTTTTTTTAAACCGTCAACTTTTTTAGAATTATCTTTTAATTTTGTATGTTGTTCTTTAATTGTAATAATTCCTTATAAAAGAATTCAAAAGCTTTTGATTTATAACATTCTGGATTACTAATAATTGATAATGTTCGAGTGATTCGTATATTTTCAATTTTTAAAATTTCAATTGTTTTAAGTTCAATTTCTTTTTCAATTGCTGAAGAAGACACAAATGCAGCTCCTAATCCTAAACTTACTGCCGTTTTAATTCCTTCTATTGAATTTAGTTGCATTAGAATTTTTAATTGTTTAGTTTCAATTTGATTCTGTCTTAATATGTTATCAATAAATTTTCGAATAGTGGAGTTAGAGTTGAGAGTTATGAAATTTAAGTGATAAAGATCTTCTTTACTAATTTGTTTTTTTGAAGCAAAAGGGTGTAATTTTGAAACGATAAGACTAAACTCGTCTTCTACAAAATTTTCAACGATTAAATTTTTTTTTAGTTTATCTGGAATTTCTCCGCCAACAATTGCTAAATCAATTTCTCGATTAATAACATTTTTTGCAATCATTCTTGTTGAATTAACTTGAACTTTTAGAGCAATTTGGGGATAATTTTGTGCAAATAAGGCAAGAACACGAGGTAACAGATAGATTCCAATAGTTTGACTTGCACCTACAGTTAAATTTCCACGTTCTCCATTTTTTAAATCAATTAAAGCCCTACAACTTTCTTCACATAAAGCTAAAATTCTTTCAGAATATTGTAAAAATACCTTACCATTTTCAGTTAAAGAAATTTTATTGTTTTCTCGATTAATTAATAATATATCTAAATTTTTTTCTAGTGTTTTAATTTGTTTGCTAAGTGAAGGTTGGGAAAGATATAATAATTCCGCTGCTTTTGTGAAATTTTTTTCTGTCGCAACGGCTTTTAAAATTCTTAATTGTTGAAGTGTAAATGGAAGCATATTTGATTAGTAAATAGTTCTCAATAAAATTATAAATTCACTTTAATTATAAAAAAAATTACGGATGGAGAGACTCGAACTCTCAAAACAAATGTCACTAGGACCTAAATCTAGCGCGTCTACCAATTTCGCCACATCCGTGAAAGTTACCGTAAAAATAATAAATTTTTGAGATTTGTTTTTATCTTTATTCTTAAAAAAGGTTTGAATTAAATTAGTAAATAAATCTTTAAATTGATTTAAAGATTTATTCCTCATCTATGTATATACTATATACAAAACTAGTTGTTTTTCCTCGTAGCATTGATTTAGCTAAAGATAAAGATTTTTGAGCAGCTTTGTAGCTTTTTCTTTTCCAGTTTGCTTTTCGCGAGTTTTTCTTCGCTTTTGATGTTCGTTTTTTAGGTACAGCCATTATGTATTATTATTTAATAATAATTATTGTAATAATACATTAGATTATTTTAAAAGTCAAATCTGACTGATGTTTAGAAAATTAACGTTTGAAAATTTTTTATTTCATTCGTTGAAGTTGTTGAATAGCT
>JFJP01027038.1_pt1 | contig 41934 bp, 37 predicted proteins | sample 431651 | NCBI WGS metagenome assembly JFJP01 (sample SAMN02602958, study PRJNA72255) | Microbial mat metagenome, whole genome shotgun sequencing project. | biome: fresh water; feature: sink hole; material: water; isolation source: purple microbial (photo- and chemosynthetic) mats found in...
GAGCTACTGCTTTCGCTTTTCTCTCCACTATCCTCATTTCTTTCTTCTTTATTTTCACTCTCGTTTTCTTCACTAATAGTAGGACTTTCATTTTTCTCAGCATTTCTTCTTTTCATTCTCCCAGAAAAAGACTCTAAAGAAGAAGATTTTGAACTAATTGAATCATTTTCTTCAGAAATTGATCTTAATTCCTCTTCATAGGACTCCTCCTCTTCTTCTATATATGGTAAACTATCATTAGGTAATAATTCTCCATTGATTTTTCTTTGTGCGAAACGCTTCCAGGTCTTTAAAGCCATCCCCACAAATAAAATTGTTATAATCGGATTCACAGAATGTCTTTTGATGGCAAGGCTTTTTCGGGATTTACGAGAAGAAGATTCGAAAAAAGAACTCATTACTGAATATTTACGACTCATTTTGCTCTTTTTCTTCTCAATCCGCAGACGAATTTTCCTTTCTTCCCGTTGGAGAAGCAATTGAATCTCTGCAGAAACGTTTTCTAAAAGTTCAGGACCGAATATTCTTTTCATGGAAGCGAGCAACAGCTCATTGAAATAAAGATTCCCGTCTTCATCCCTTATTTTATTAATTTTTTTTTTTTTATTTATCTACAAATATAATATGCAATATATATACCCTTCAAGCTTCATTTTCATTAATTCTAAAGCCACTTTCGCTCTTTCATTTTTCCCCCCAAAACCTAAAGGAGGATCTAATTTCATATAGAAATCAATAAGGTTTTTTTGATTGATGAAAACTGAATCATTTCCCGCTGAAAACTCCCCCCAAATTTTTCTGAAATTCTCCAAATTTTCCCGAAAAGTCTGAATGGGGTTTCTTTCTTCAAGCTGAAATTCTTCAAACTGTTGAATAATGATCAAAATGAACACATTGATCATAATATAAGAGCAAAGCATTATAAAAGTGAGAAAAAAAATAACAGCAACAGCACCCCCTCCTGATTTATTCTTATAAACATCGAACATAATATGATACCATTCATCTCCTGAAGCACATTTGAATAAAATAATCAAAGCTAAGCCAAAATTATGGAAATTATTATATTCATCAATCATTTCACCTTCTTCAATTTCAGAGAATAAAAAAACTCCCAATTCTGCATAAAAAAAGAAAATCAGCAATAATACACCGCCAACATTTAAAAACGAAGGGATTGCGTATGAGAGGTTTTCAACCACCTTTTCAACGCCTTTGAAAAGAGGGATCAATCTAAAGATTCGAAACACAGAAAATATCTTAAAAAAATTGCTAAGCTTTGATCTTTCGTCAAAAAAATCTGATTTTGTAAGAATTATTTCTAGGAAAGTTATAGTGTTTATTATGAAATCAAAACAATTCCAATCGTCATTAATATATCTGAAAAACCCAATGACAAAAATCTTCATCACAAACTCTATAAAAAATAAAATGATTATGATGAAATTGGCTTGATTGAGGAAAAATTCAAAAGCTATCGAACGATCGAAATTCTTCATTGAAAGGATTATCACAGATAGAATAATAAGTAAATAGATAAAAAAGTTAAAAATTTTATTGTTTAAAATAGTATAGAAAAGAAGTTGAAATTGGTTTCTGGGTTTATTTGTTGAAAAGAAATCAGGTTTGGCTTGTGCTATCATTTTTTGGATATTAAGCCATTTAATTTGATTTTGAGTCAAGAAGATAGAAGATTTGCTTTGTTCATTCTTCTGTGCTTGAGTGAAATGATAGAAGATAACCCCAACAAATAAATTCATTAAGAAATAGGATCCTAAAAGAATGAAAATCACGAAATAATACATGATAAATGTAGAATTATTTTTTAGTGGACCCTATATTTTATTATAAATTATTAATGAGAATATTTTTTTTGGGGGTTTTACAATATTTTTTTCATTAGAATCGACACATAAATACATGATATCTGGCCATAACTCCCTTGAAGCGATTATGAACAAAGTGATCATTGAATTTATCATATTATCAAAGTTTGTATGGAAAATTTTCCATTCTTTTCCCAATTCTTCACACTTTTTTGAAATTGTTAAAAATTATTATTTAAAAAAATAAATAACATGGTGGTAGCTGATGCCATAATAATCATCTAAGCCTTCACAATATCCCATTTTGTCTTTCAATAAAGCTATTCCAACAATTCCGAAAATTAACCTATACAGAATTTAAATTCAATTCAAAAAAAAATCTTGTTGAAAAACCAAACGAAGAAAATCACGATTATGACATGAATGATTGAGGAAATCGAATCAAAGAGGGCAGATACTACTATTTTCATATTCATGTTGTGTGAAATAAATCTTATTGGTCTCAAAATTTTAAAAACTCGGAAAATCTAAACAAAATTATCATAAATTTATATAAATTTAGAAAAAAAAAATTTTAACCAAAAAAATTTAATAAATGAGAAAAAATCTCAAAAATTTAAAAATTATTAAATACTTTATTGTAAGAAATGCCAGCAAATCTCCAAACTGAATCTAAAGAAGATAAAATCAAAATAGTGAAATCCATTAAATTCCAATTATTTCTCAAATAAGTATTTTTCTCAAAGATCAACCCTTTATCCCCAACATTTATCAAAAACTCAATCAAAAAAAATGTATTTAGTGTTAAGTCTAAACTATTCAGGATTTGAATTTGGCTGTCTTTTGTCATATAAGTCTCCAAGACTAACAGAAAGCAGCTTAGAAGTATTATTATTTGCATAATATGTTCAAAATATTGAAATTTAATAATTTTTTGACAGAATTTTTGTATTTTTGATTCTTTTTTTTCGTCATTGAAAGAATTCTTAATTTTAGGACTTTCATCATTATTATTGTTATTTTTTTCTAATAAATCGATTCTTTTTTTGATGATAGCTTCTTCTAAATCTTCTTCAACATTTTTAGAACTAATTTCTGATTCCTTATAGAATTCATCAAGCATTATAGCCAAAAATAAATTCAAAAACACATAATTTCCGATTAAAATACATGAGATCAAATAAATGGTTGAAATTATTTTGCTTACATTTGAATTCATTGCTAAATAGAGAATATGCTGCCATGCAGAATTACACATCACCTGAAAAACAGTAATGAGTGCATGTGAATAAGAATCGAAATTTTCTCGATAATGAATATGTTTAAGATCTTTAAAGGCACCTGAAAATAAGCTCATTCCCAATAATGCATAAATAAATAAGAAGAGTGAAAGCAGCAGAAATATATAAATAAATGATTTCACAGTCCTTTGCATCACATTGATTATAGTTTTCATAAATTTTAGAGAACGCAAAATTCGAACGACACGTAACACTCTAAAACTAGTCAAAACTTTGATACCAGATGATGTCGATTCAATAGATTGGAGAAGAGATATCTCAATTAAACCCAAAACTACGACAAAACTATCAACAATATTAATAATGTCTCTGAGATAAACTTTATTAGAAAGTGAAATATTAAATTAAAAAGGTTTAGTTTAGAATTTTACTTTTTAATCCGAAACAAGAGATCTTCATAAACATTTCGAAAGCGAAAACTAACACAAAAAAAATGTTCAAACTATCTAAAATTTCTTCTTCCTTCGCAGATTTAACTAACCCTATCAATGATAAAGTTATGGTATTTCCTATAACAATCAATAGTAAAAAGTTTGCAAATAAATTTGAATCAATAAAGTCTTGTAATCTTTTGTAAAGCATTTTAATCTAATTTATTTTGTTTTAAAAAAAGAAAAAAGAAAAAGAAAACATATCCATCTATTCCGATCAACCAAATCAGTTTATTCTGAGATTTGGAGGATAGTGCCTTCAGTATTAAATTAATTTTTCTTCTTGTCCATAATCCCTCAAAGAGCCTCAACTTTAAAACATCTTGACCTGACCAAATTTGTTTACTTTTTGCAACCTTTGAAACATCTTCAATCTTTTAAAATTCCATGTATTAATTAAAATTTATTATAAAGCGAACAAAAAAGGACCTTTATTTCATGATATTCAATCTCATGTTTAAATTTTAAGAGCATTTCATCAGTTCTGGGATTTATTATCATTTGATCAATCTTTTTCTTCACTGCAGTATAATTAAAATCAGGATCTGTCAAAGGTTTTAGCACTATTTTCTGGTTCCTTTGAACTTTCCGAATCCCCAATTTCGAAGAAGCATCCATATTAAAATTCAAAATGTTTGTATTTGTTCGAAATAGTTTTTGAAAAGGTTTTTTTTTTGTAAATTTTAAAGGAGTCACAGATTTTATCAATGGGAGAATGAGAACAGGAATCACATTCAGATTTTTTCTGAGATTCAACAGATATTTAACAACATCAGGATTCTTAAAATGAGGTTCCAAAACATGATTTATTTGATATTTGCAATTTTTAATGTTTTTCATTTCTTGAAGAATTTTTGATTTTTTCATATTTTCAATCCTAAAAATTAGAAAATTATTTTTTTAATTTTTTTATAAATGACCTATAATCTAAAACATCTTCTTTACTCCAGCTGACAATTTCTTTTAAACTATCTATCATTAATTTATAGTATCTGATATTTTTTTTTTTCTCTTTTTTATTGGGATTTTTCACACTCTTGTCAAAGATGATTTGTGGGGTATTTTTTTCAGTATATCTCAATTCTCCAGAAACATGTAACTTATTATTTTTCTCGACATCTATCAATAAGCTCTTCCTTAATCCTTGCACTGATTTTTTTAAAATCGATTTTCTCACAAAACCATTGTTCATTGTATTTGTATCTAAATCAGAACTATGGTTCGTTAAAAAATTTGTTTGGAGAAAATTTTTATTTGTGATAAGAGGACAGAAGAAAGGAGTTTCAGAAAGGATATTATTAGTATTACTAAAATTATTAGAATTTGAATGACTATTTGGAGTTTGAATGAAAATATTTGAATTTTCGGGAATTTGAGTATGAGGAGTCATTGCATTTTCTTTTAAATCAACAAGCTTGCATTTTTTCAGCGTGAAGGAGTTATTAAAATCGGAATCGTTCATTATCGAGCTTTTAGGAGATTTTATTATTTCGTCAAAGGATAATATGTTGGATTCATTACTGATATCACTCGCTTCTTCTTTGATGTGAGGAAGCTTTAATATTCCTTCCAACGAAGTTCTCATCTGGTTTTTATCTTGAAAAACTAGAACGGAAGAGGGTCCTTTCTGGTTTTTGAGTGATTTTGTAGGTAAGGTTTTCAAATCATTTATTTTCAATTTTTCTTGATCTATAAATGCTCTTCCCGAATCTAAAGAAAAATTGTTTATTTTCAACATATCTTCCGATTCTTGTTTTTTTTCATTATCGAAATCAGAGATATCATTATGAAACCCTTTCAATTGCAACCCGAAATTTTCCTTTTTCGAAATCAATACTGGAGATTTCTTTTTGACAGATAATTTTGCAAGGAAATTTTTGAATGATTTTTTTTTGTGTTCTTGTATTTTTTTCATATATTGGACCACTTTTTCTTCATTTCTGAGATTATCCTCTCTTTCCGTTCGAAATTTCCGATCAGCTTCTTCTCTTTCGTTCTCTTCTTTGATTCGTTCTTTGAGATCAAATAAATCTTCCCAAGTTAATTCAAACATTCTTAAAGTATTTTCTTTGCTGGCCCCTATTCCATCTACATCAATTTTTCTTCTTTTAAAATGAGTCCTTTCGATTTTTTTGAATCGTTTCAAATCAATTACATCAATGCCTTTTATGTCTTTATTATTTTTTTCCATATCATCAACCATTTTACCCCTTTGCACATCCGTGAATTTCGTTTTAATAACAGCTAAAGTCAGATTTAAAAGGAAAAATCCTCCTAAAATAACAATCAAAATAAAATATATTTGACTCCAAGGGTTAAATACTCTCACCACGGAAAAACAAATAATACCCCAAGCTTGCAAAGTCATGCATTGAAAAATCATGATCAATGAATATAGTAAATTATCGAAATTCAAAACATTGTAATAAGGATTCGCAATCATTCTGCCGCAGATCAACCCTTCTTCACAATTAAAATGTCCACATAAAATTTCTGCAGATGGTTTTAAACCATTAAAAGGATCAAAGCAACGGTTTTTCAATAAATCAGAAAATAAATGTGTTCCAATAATCGCGAAAATTAAAAAGAAAAAGCTAAGGATTAATAAAATATCCATTAATAGAGGTAACGATGAGCCAAAAGTCAAAACAATCAATTTGAGACTTTTAATCGAAGAGATGGCTCTCAAAGGCCTGAGTATTCTTAAAATTCTAAAGCTGGAAAATTTAAAGGATTGAACGCTTAAGGGAACAAACAAAGGTAAATATGAAGTAATTATAATAAGAAAGTCGAAAACATTCCATGGATCTCTTAAATAACTGGTTTTCTCATAAATGAACCCCATTCCACATATTTTGATAAACATTTCTACTGTATAGACGATTAAAAACGCTTCTTCCATTTGAACATAAACAATATTTTGATCCTCTTTTTCAGGATCTTGCATACTCATAATAAAAGAATTCCAAATAATTATGAATATAATGAAATGATTAAAGTATTGAAATTTTATGATCAACTCACAAAAATGAGATATTAGAATTTGATAGAACAATATTTTTTTTCTTAATTCGAGACAAGGCCATCTATCAGCATAAAGCTGAAGCAATTCAAATGGATTTTTTTTCTGAACAAAAAGACATGAATGTTCTAAAGCTAATTTTTCAAATTTTTCAGTTTCTCTTTCATATAAATCATACATCCCTATTTCATTTTCCTCATTTTCTAAAGCTTCATTTTTCATTAATTTCACTAATTTGTAATCTTCTTCATTATCATCTTTAGAAAGAATTTGTTGCAATTGGTCAAATAATTCAGCTTTTTCTTCCTGATCCTTATAATCAAAAACCCCATCATATTCAAGCTCATAATTTTCTTCACAAGTCACATTATTTCTCTTTAAGCTTTGAAACATAAAATTTGTTTTTACTGAAAGAGAAGTCTTTTTTTTTGGAAAAATAAAGTTTATTTGTTCTTTTGGATTATAATCTTGCAGTTCTCCTCCAGAATATGGCATAATTTTATTCTTTTTATTAGTTAAAATTTGGGAAGTTTTCAGATTTTCTGAATCTTGAGTTGGGGGATCAGGAACGATTGAATTAGTCTTAGAAGAGCCAAAAATTTGGGAAAATCTTTTGAATATATTTGCAATTAATTTGGATTTTTGAGACATTTTCAAAAAAAATAGTTCAAGGCTGCTTTGATATTTACTTTTTTGATAAGTTATAATTCAAAAACTACAAAACAAAATAAATATTTCCTTACTTTCTCAATTTTAAAAAATAATAATGTGATTTCATTAAATTTTTTTTTAAAAATATCTCTTATTAATGATCAAGAAAATATGACCACCAAAGGAAATATTTAAAAAAAAAACTGTTTTTTTATTTTTTCAAAAAAAAAATAAACTTTTAAATCTCATTTAATTTAAAAAATCATTTTTTAATAATTTTTTAATTTATTTATCCTTTAGACCAATAAATTTTTGCTTAACATATTCCCAAATGCAAATAACAGCGCTTATATGCACATTTAATGAGCGAATCGTTCCAAATTGAGGTATCTCAACACAAAAATCAAGAATCTTAATTTTTTTTGACAATTTAAATCATTAAAAAAAAAAGATTGTTTACGTCGATGAAATCAATCGGTATTCCTGTTCTTTCTTTTCCAAGAAGAAGCAAACATTTATTAGGAAATTCAAAATTTTCAATGGAAACACTTTCACTTGTTTGTTCTAATCCAATTAACTATTTTTATTTAAGTTAACAGAGAAACCTAATAGGAAATAATTTACTTTAAAACCTAAGTTTTTCTTTAACATCAAAAAACTCAGCAAGTCAACCTCCTTTATCTCAACTAATTGAATCCATTTTTCAGCAGTTACTGCAATGTTTTTAAAGGATTCATCGTTAATAATGTCTTTATTTGGGATAACGAGCTCTGACACACCAAATATTTCACAGGTTCGAGTTAAATTGGCTAAATTTGGAATTTTGTCTATTAAAGTCGCCACAACAATCAGTTCACCTTTCGGAGTCTTTTTAATTTCTCGATATTTCTTCAAAATATGAATGATGAAAAATAAAAACAATAATTGATTTAAAAACATCGAATAGATCATAATTTTCATCGAGGATGCAATCAATCTTTCTTTGGAAATTGTTATTTTTTGGATTGTTCTTCTTTTCAAAAATATATTTTTCAACTAATTTATCGCTTTCTCTATAAAATTAAAATATTCTCAGTTTTTTTCAAAAATTTTAAAGAAAAATATAGACATCTTCCAAAGTTCATCTATTTTAGGAGGCACTTTTTCTTCCTAATTTTAAGTGAAAATAATTAAATAAATTTAATTTATAAAAAAATTACGAGCTTTAAATCTTGAATATAATGGGCCAAAATTTGTTTTAGTTGTTCAACAGCACTGCTATTGATCAACTCACCAAAATCATCGAATTTTGTTTGGAAAAGGAAATCCAAATCAAAATCATTCAAAATTTTCTCATAATTTACCAACATCATATCAAATTTATCCTTTAAAAATATTGAATCTTTATGCGACACAATATAATCAAGAAACTCTTTATAAATTGGATTTTCTTCAAAAAAGTTATCTAAATGCAAGATTAAGTTTAGTTTTATCAATGAAAAAACAAAAACATTTTGTCATAAAAGCAAAAGAAAAATATTGTGCTATGGCTCGAAGATAAGCTAAATTTGACATCGAATAAGGGAATATTCCGAAATTCAAAAACAAAAACAAAAAAATTTTTTTACAAAAATGATGGAAATTGAAAATTGAGCTTTTAAACTAGCATCTTTCAAATGTTCAACTATCGTCGAAATATTTTCATTTGTGAAATTATAGAGATAGTTTAATGAGAAAATTTCAATATATTGTCTAATTGTGGGCAAATTATTGAATTGCAGGATTTTCCATGTCAATTCTTGGATTTTTTTTAAAAAATGCGAACATTCAAATCCTTTTTTATTTAAATTTTCGCAAACTCCTTTAAATTGAAAAATGTTTTTAAATGAAAATAGAAATAAATTTGACTTGATGAGATCATTTTCTGAAGTGTACACAAACTTTGCCATATATAAAGTTTTTCTCGATGCTCTTTTGTATAGGGCAAGCAAATTGCTTTCATTCTTGCCAAAAGATTAATATCCAAAAGTTTTATAATCAGATTAAAGTAAAAATCGGAAAGGTTTTTGATAATTTTTGAGTTATCTTCATTATTTTCTTCTTCAATCAAAACCAGTAATCTTTTTAGATTCGCTTCTAACAATGATAAAATCAAATATCTGGGATAAGATCCATAAAAATCAGAGTTATATGGCATTTTCTTCTTCATCTCATTTATTTTCTATAAAAAATTTACTGAATAAAAAAAATTTAAAAGTTTATTTAAGACTGGAATGTAGCATTCATCCAAATAAAACAATAAATTAGCATCAAAACCGCGATTCTCTTTGGATTTAAGCAAATAAATTATGACATCATAGAAGTTATGCATGATTTCAGGAAATTTATAAAAGATCTTAAACAAATGATCAACAATAGACCTTTGAATTAACCAATATTTAGATCCTACTTCCCAACTTTCCAATATGAATTTATTCAAAATTTTGCTTTTTATTAGATTCTCATTTAAAAAAAATTGCTCATTGAGAAGAAAACCCATCAAATTATTGACTTCCTTATATCTAAAGGTCCATCTGCAATTTTCGACTAAATTGTTTCTGCAAACTTTCATAAATTTCTGAATTTCTTCAAAATCACAAGATTTGTTTTCATCAATTTTGTTTAAAATATATGGAATGTATAGTTTCTCAACAAATCGAAAAAAAATTGCATAAGAATCAATATTGCACTGATCACATAAATCAAAGATATTATTCAATAGATTTTCGGTTGTTTCTTTAAATAAAGCACTTGAAATATTTAAACGATCAGAGCTCAAGAAAACCAAATAATTGTAAATTAAGATATTTCTTATATTGTTGAAGGCTCGATTGTTTTGAAAATTATTTGAACTTATGATCAAATCGATCAAATGCAATCCTTTTTCGTTTATAACCTTGAAATCTTCAATAAATTGGAATTTTTGAACTTCCAAAAGAACACACAAAATTTCATTGAAAAGTTTGAGTAAGAGAAAAGGATAGCTCTCTTTCACTGAACATAAAAATCTTTCGATTTTAACAGTGAGTAAAGTGGTGAATTTTACCAAATTTTGGGATAATTTGCTTAAACTATGATAATTCACATTTGAGAAGCTGATCTTATAAATATTGGAAATAAACTTAACCAAAAGTTCATGGCTTTCATAAAATTCTTGAAAATCTTCTGAGTCTTCCGAAATTTTCAAATTTAAATAAGGGAATATCTAATTTAAAACAAATTTTTTGAATAAAAATTAAAAAATTTTACTTCTCCTGCATATTCATTTAAATTGGACAAAATATAATTTTGATAATCTTTGGAACCTTCTTCAAAAGGAACTCCAATAAGCTCATTCAATTTATTTATTAAGTTAAGACAATATTTTGTTGTTTTATATGAGTCTTGATATAGTTGGAGATCGTTGAAAAAGCTATCTAATAGTTTCGAATAATCAATTTTCAAAATATCTCCGTTTGGCTTTTGAGAAATTTCTTCAATCTGAGTTTTATTCAAATAGTCTTTTGAATTTCCATAAATCGATAAAAAATTAATGATAAAATTAAAATCATCATTGTTTCTAAATTATAAAAATCAAGTTTTAATAAATAAAATAACCTTAAATTTAAAATAAATTTACTTTAAAGAAGTTCCTAAAGAATACAATTTAGAGAGTATTTCAAGGTTTTTAGGAAGTGATATCAACCAAATGAACATTTTTTCTCGATGGAGAAAATTATTATTTAAAAACAATTTATTTTCATCCTTATTTTTCGTGATTTCCAAAAGGGGAAGTTGAGAAATTGTATGAATATTGCTTTTAAATAAGAAAATCTCTCGCGGCAAAATATTCAAAAGAGTCCGAAAGAAATCAAAATCTACTTGAGTCAAATCAAGGAAATTAAAAATAAGATGCATAATGCCATTAAAAAAATGAATTCGTTTTCTATTTTGCAAAGATTCATAGTTTTTCTGAATAATTTTGTCCAAAATATTTAATTCTTTTTTTCCAAAGAAATCAATGGTTTTTTCTTTTAATTGCTCAAAAACACTGAATAATGCTATTAATGGATGGCAAAAGGTTGTGTATTTTTCAATGCTCATCATAAATTTTTTGAGATTTTGCCTATATTCATTTTCTTTTAATGAATTAAAAATTCCTACGAAATAATTTGTCACTATTGGATAAAATTTAGAATCTCCTTCATATGACACATCTTTATAAAAGACTGATGCATTCAATATTTCAAACAATGTTGAATATATGAAATTCTCAAAATTTTTTAGATGAATGTTGAATTTTAAAAAGGCCTTCACACAATATCTTCTCACTGCAAGATTATCATGAACTATCGCTTTCTTTAATAAGATTAATGCAAGGGAAGAGGAATCAATATATTTAATCAAAGGGATTTCATCAATTAAATTTGCAAAATCTTCTTGTCTGTATTTCAAAATAGTCAAAAAAGTTTCGTATATTGCCTTTTATTAAATTTGTTTATATATATTATTTTATTCAAAAATTGAGATAACTTTGATTAAATGGGAGGCATATGAATCAAGAGTCAAATACAAATCCACAAATATTTTAAGAATTTCATAAAAATTTGAAAAACTAATCTGTTTTTCCTTTTCTGAAGATTTTAGACTATTGATCTGATTTGCTATTTTCACGAATAGATTGATAGAAAATTTTTGAATATGCGAATTGCTGTGAGATAATCCTTCCTATAAATATCGTAAAAATAAAAAAAATATAAATGAATAAATTTACCAAAAGATCAAGCCAAAACCATTTTGATTGAAATATTTCTTCATTAAAATTGAAATCAACATTATTCCAAAGAGAAATCACAACTCGAAGAAAATCTGCGGCTTTTGGACAGAGAGTTAAATTATTTTTCTCGCAAAATTGCTTGCTGATTGTGTATTGAATTTTTATCTCCTAATTTTTTTTTAGTTTTACTGTAAAAGGTTTTTTCTTTAAATGAAAACAAAAAACCTGTTTTATTTCAGCCAAATTTAATGAGGAAACATTAAAGATTTCGAGATACAATTTCAAAATTTCTTTTCTGACACCATCACATAATTCTTCCAAAAAGTCGATTTTAAATTCTTTAGGAGATTTTTCTAAATATTGTTTTTGGCTTTCTTCATTCCAAAGGAGGATTAATGTTAAATTTTTAAAAACAGAATTTAAAATCTATTTAAAAAAATTAACAAAACACAAAATATAAATATTTACTTCTTGAATCAGTTCAACTTTTTTTGTCTTTTTATGCAAAAATAATATATAATCCTTTGCAAAGCTTAATAAGATTTGAAAAACACCAAGCCTTTTTTGAAGATTATATTCTTCTGATGATTTTAGTGTAGGAAATTCATCGAAAATAAGCCTTAATAAGTTCGTCAAATTGAATTTAATTTGGATTAGTTTAATTGCAATATTGGGAAAATATGCCATGAATTTGACCATTAATTTCCTCACTAAATTTATTTCTATTTAAAAATTTCTTCTTTTTTTAATTTACCTAAATAATCATGAAGATGCAATGAAAGCTTATTATTTTCTTTTAGTGATTGAGAGATAAATAATAAAAGCAATAGAAATCTCTCGTTTCTATTTTTTTGGGGAGAATGTTGAGAAATAGTTTCTGAAAAATTATTGATTAGAATTGGAAAGAACTGGGTTAAATCATTGTGCTCTTTTATTTTTATGTATGCGATGTTTTTCAAAATTTTGTATTTCTTTATCTCATCTTTTTCCTTAAAAATTTTTTCATAGATCTGAAAATCCATTTTAGATATTAAAAAGCTTTATTATTTGAGATAAATAATTTTGTAAAAAAAAATTCAAATGCGTTTTTAAATGAATTTTATTTATATTCCTATTTTGGGATATTTAAAAATTTAATGCGATTAAAAATTGTTTTAAATTTTGAAAAAAAAAAAAGTTTTTTTTTTTCTCTTCTTTACACGATACAGTGGATTTAATTTTTGATTTTTAATAACATTACATAAAGCATAAGTGTAATTTTACTAATTTCGATAATTTTTTTTAAATTACTAATATTTTCGAAATTAAACAAATTTTTTTTTTTTTTTCAAATGAGTCAAAAAATTAGTAATTTAAAAAATATAAATCTTTTTCATTCATATCATCATAATTATTTTATTTTAAGGTTTAGCTGCAACAATTATGTTTTGAAACCTTATTTAGCCCTTATTTGGTACAAGAAACAAGGAATCCCAATTTTTTATTTTTTTCCTTTTTTTGGTCCTTTTAAATTGTTTGCTGACAATTTAAAGAACCAAAAGGATTCTCTTTATGTTTTAAAAGTTTTAAAAGAGAAAGAAAACTCTCCAAAAATATATTCAATGAATTTTGGAACATCAGCCCTTCTTTTTATTGATGATCCTGCTCTAATTAAAGAGTGCTTACTTAACAATCATTTACTTCTTTGTAAAGCGGGCATGATTACTAATAATCTTGGAAGATTTTTAGGGAAGAAGAACCTTGGGTTTGGTGAAGGAAAAGAATGGAAAAAAAGCAGAAAGATCATCACAACTTCCTTCACTTTTGACTTCTTAAAAGAAAATGTGACCAATATTGCAATAACTGCAGAAGAAAAACTTCAAAAGATTAAAAATTGCAGAGATGTTGATTTGAAGTATCTCATGGAAAATATAACCGGACAATCTTTTATGAGAATTTTTTTTGAAAGTGATTTAGCGGAATTCATTTATGAAGGCAAACCTCTTTTTTCTTGGATAGTTGATATTATTTATCATTTAGATCGGCAATCTATGGAAATATACTACCTCTTATTTGGGGAAAAATATTTCAAGTTGGGTTTAAGAGAGTCTGATAGGAAATTGAATCGAGACATAAAAAATATAAGAAATATTTTTATTGAGCACGTAAAAGAACAAAAGAAAAAATCAAATTTTTTAAAAAATAGTTTGTTAGCAAACTTAATAAGAAACGAAGATTTGCTTAAAGAAGATGGTTTCGTTGATGTTTTCGAACGAATCGCTGATGAAATGCTGTTACTTTTTTTTGCAGGGACAGATACGACGTCTTTGTTGACTCTCAATGCATTGCTTCTTCTTTCACAAAATCCTCAAACTTTAAATAAACTTGTTGATGAGATTGACCAAAATATTAAAGATGACAATTCTTTGGAATATGATGTTCTCAACAAATTAGATTATTTAACAGCTGTTATCAAAGAAACTTTAAGAATAAATGGCCCTGGAAATTTATTACTTATGAGAGTTGCGGATAAGACTTTCAAAATCGGGGATTTTATCATTAAAAAGGACACTCTTATCAATTTCCCTCTCATTTGTAATCACTATGATAAAAAACATTTTCCGGAACCTTTCCTTTTCCAACCTGAGAGATGGTTAGAATCGGCTAAAATAAACCTAAATCAAATTGATTCTTATGTTTATTTGCCATTTTCAGCTGGTCCCAGAAATTGCATTGGTAAACATCTAGCTATGTTGGAGGCCAAAATAATTCTCGTTAAATTTTTAAAAAAATATAGGTATGAAGTCAAAAATAAAGATGTGACAATGGAATTGAAGTTTTTATACGAACCAAGTGAACCCCTTCTTATTGATATCTCATCAAGATAAAAAAAAAAATGAATGTTCTTTAAAAAGAATTAGTTCTAATTTAACCTCAATGATAAAACTAAAAAAACGAAAATAAATTCCTTTTTTTCTTCTTCTTTCATTACATTTCAAAGAAATGAAAAATTCAATTTTAAAATTTACCATTAGTTTGATGACAGATAATTGTTTTTGAAATCTTTGAAAAGTTTTTTTTTCTTGTTTTGAAATTTTTGGGATTATGTCGACGAAAAATAGTTATTTTTTTTATGATAAATATTTTTTTAATTTATTTAATCATTAATTAAATTTGAAACAATGCCTCACTATATTATTTAATAGATAAATTTATTTCATTCAACGAAAAATATGTTTTTCAATTCTCTCAAGTTAACATGCAAAGCTCAAACTAAAAGCTCCTTTAAATTGTTTTCATCATCTGCTTCCTCTATCTTATATGGGTTTGACCCAAATATACCTTTAGATGAAGCTTTCACTCCGCCAAGCAACTGGTATACTTCTCCTGTATTCTATGAGAAAGAAATCGAGCTTGTTTGGAAGAAAAATTGGGTTTGCATTGATTCTTTTCTCGATTTGGATCAAATTGGAGAATTTAAAACAGGAAATTTCGTTGAACAACCCTATATTTTGATAAAATCGCGTGATGATCTGAAAGCATTTTACAATGTATGTCTTCATCATGGATCAATAATTGAAAATAAACCATCAGGTAAATGTGATGGGTTGGAATGCCCATACCATGGTTGGGGTTATAGTTTAGATGGACAGTTAACAAAATGCACTTCTATGAAAGGAATAAAAAATTTCAAACTCAAGGAAAATAAACTGAAACAAATAAAATCTTTTAATTATGGTAATTTAAACTTTTTAAATTTTGATGAAGGGGCTCAAATTGAAGAATTTAAAATGATTTTAAGCCATTTTCAACAAGCCCATATAGCAAGAAAAATCGATTCTTTTTTCCCAAATTTAACATTTGTAAAGATAAAAGATTATATAATAAATTGCAATTGGAAGATTTATGTTGATAACTGGCTAGATGGAGGCTATCACCTGCCATATTTGCACAAAAAATTCAATAAAGATATTGAAATGAAAGACTACACCATAAAAAACTATAAAAAACTCAATATAAAAGAGACACCTTCCAACTCAGATAAACTTGGCGATTCAGTATATAGTTTCATATATCCAAATTGTATGATTGCAAGAAATGGTCCTTGGCTCGAGGTTGGTGTTATTTCTCCTTTGGGAGTTGACAAATGTCAGGTTTCTATTAAATGGATGATTTCGCGTGAGAAAAAAAACGATCAAAAATTTATTGAAGAAAGTTTGAAATCAAATTTGGAAATTCAAGAAGAAGATGTTTTTATATCTGAACTCGTTTCAAAAGGAGTGAAGTCTGACGGCTATCAAAGAGGGAGATATGTTCCCTCAAAGGAAAGTGGAATGTATTACTTCCACAAACAACTGTGCCAAGACATGATCTAAAAAAATAATTATTTTTATTTTAAAAAAATAGAGATCCAAACAAAAATTTTTAATTTTTTTTTTTTTTTTGCTGCAATTTATATGTTTATTTATTTATCAATTTTCATCGGAATTTTTTTTTGTCAATCAACTTTCATCAGTTATAGTAAAAAATAACATAATCTCTCAAATATATATGAGAAAGAAGGTCAAACTTATTTGGGCATTTTATCAGTTGTATGTGTTTGGGTTATTCGGTGCTAATAGTTTAATTTTTGCTCAAAACATTCTGCAAATATTTCATTTAAATTTGGGCTGATTGTTTGTTCTTTAAATTTTCCTATTCTTACATTAATTGGATTTATGGGTGTCTTCTGAAGGATTGATGAAAATTGGTGGGATCCTTTTTTGTTTATTTTATTGTGATTGTTTGCCCATTTATTTGTGGCACTTTGAGATCAATCTTATAAAAAAAGCATTTTTCTATAGAAGAAAATTTGCGAAAATAACAGAACTAATGAGAAACACAAGAATAAAACTCTTATCAATTTATTTCACAACAACTGGTGTCTACATTGGGATATCTTTTTAGATTAATCCAAGAGTCTTAGAATTTGGATTATCTCAAAAAACATTGTGTTAAAACTAGTTATGCTTTCATTTTATTAGGAATTTAGTTTTTTTTCGCAGGATTAATTTGTGGGAAATTAGTCGGAAAAATATCAGTAAATAGATTAATGATGCTTTCAATAATTTTTCTTAAAGCTTCTATTATTTCCAGCATTTTTACACTTTATTCAAAGAATTATGCTTTATGTTTTATTAACAGGAGGCTTATGGGAATTTACGGATAGTTTAGTTATAATTTTGTCGAATATTTTAGTAAAATTGCATGTGGAGGAGGTTTAAAAGAATATTCTCTATTGTGTTTATGCCTGGTCCTGGTGTTCTTGTGACTTGAGTTTTATCAATATCGTTTTCAGGATCTGCTAATTATGTTTTTTTATTAATCATTTTTATTTTACGATGGGTTTTGTGATAGAATTGAAAAAACAATAGAACTATAATAAAATTTCATATTTTGTGACTTTAATTTGATTATTTTTTTTATTTTTTTTCATAAAAAAAACATCAAAAATAATGATTTCAATCAAAATTAAGCATAAAAATATTTATTTTTTCAAAAGTATTTTATTTAACTCCATGCTTGGTAAGCTCCAATAGCAGAAGATATTGTGCCTGTTAAGCCAATCCATATGATGTGACTGTATTTATCGTTGATGTAATAATATGAAACTGGTAAATCAAAGGCTAATTTAGCAATATCCTTTTTTATGTCCGAAATTTTCTGATTAAGATCTTGTATTTCCTTATCTTTCTTTTCTTGATTTTCAACTTCAGTATTTGGTTTTGAATCCACTAAAAATAATTGTCCATTTTCGAGTTGTTTAAGAGATTTTATTTTTCTTTTCAAAAGGCATATTTCAAATACGCAACAAAAGATGCAGATAACAATATCAGAAAGCCAACTATAATCACTAAAGATATTGAGTATTTTATATAAATTCGGTGCCGAAAACACTCCAAGCTGAAAAAAAAAAAATTAAAATCAGAGAAGAAATTTTATAGTTTTACTTTGTGCAAATACAAATAATGATCCACATAAAATTGAACAATTGTCAACAAATCACTGAACCCATGAGGCAACACATACATCCAAAAGTAATTGTATTTATCAAAAACATTTTTTCCATCAGCAGCTTTATATGATTTGAGAAGTCTGGAGAAACTTTTTTGAAAGCCTAAGGTTCTTCCAAATCTTAAAAGCTTTTTTAATGTTTCTTTTTTGTAAATTCATTGGAAAAAATTATAAAAAAATCAAACTCTTCTTGTCATCGAGAAATTTGATGATATAATATCAAGCTTCTTAATGATAGCCTGAAACTGATTGGAATTTCCAGTTCTCTCTCTCACTTTCAAAAGAAATCCTTTGACAAATCGGAAAAAAAACTGGATGAGTCTCATCGCCTTATCTCTTCCCGAAGTTTTTCCGAGATATGAAATCACTTTTTCTGTCAAATCACTCATAAACAAGCAAAATATCGATATTTAAAATAAAAAAATAAATGTGAAAAAAAAATGTTTGGATATTTAAGAAATTTTAAATAATAGCTCATTTCGATTTGAAATATATCATATTATTTAAAAATTATCTGCTTTTGTTTCAAGGAAAAATTTTATCTCTCACAAATAATTTCGATAATTTTCAGTTTAGTTCTAAAAAATGAATAATTTTTCTTTTGATAAGATCTACAATCAAATCAAGACTGAGACAAACAAATATTCAGATATCTCCAACGTTTATCAAAAGCTTCAAGATTGCGGACATATTAAAACAATACATGAATTGATTCATCAAATCTTCATCCAAGAAAAAAAATACACTTTTGATGAAATCTCTAAAATCATCCAAGCCTATCCTAATAAAAAAATTAATCTTGAAAGCCAGCTAAAACTCAATGGAGCTATTTTCAAAACCAATTTTCATTTGATCATCGACATTATTATTGATATGATTTCATCAGATGTTTACAATATGGATGTATCAGGAGAAAGCATGACAGAGATCAAACCAGACAAATTTGGTATGTCTCAAAAGAGCTTGAACCTCAGTGCTTCAAAAATTATCTCACCAACCAATAAATCACCAACTTCTACCAAAAATCTAAAGAGCAATTTAAAAAATCCCAATCAGAACAGTGCAATTTCAATGAAACATGCAAAACAAGAACGAAAAAACCCTAGGATGAAAAATACCAAAATACCAGCAGGCCTTTCAACGTCAGTCGTTGTTACGCGAAATGACGCTAGAGCTTTCAAAAAGAAAAAACAAACTGACAAGGCAGAAACAAATAACACGAGTTTTTTAAGTCAAAAAAATCCAAGACTTAATCAAACTACTAACAGTTTCTATTCTCATAGCACAGTTTATCCTAATTTAGATAGTGAATTTTCTTATGTGGGAGGGAAAAGTACGTTCAGTTTCCAAAAAACTGAAAGAATGAAAGATCCTAAGGATATTTCACCAGGACCGATATATGATTCTCAAAAAGCGATGCTTCTTACCAGAAAGAAATCTCCTGATGTAAAATTCGATAAAGCAGAGAAAACTAGTTGGTTTGATGATAAATTCAAGGCTGGAAGTGAGTCTCCTGGATTCATTTATAACCCAACAAAACACTACGTCACAAAATAAGTGATCTATTAAAGAGAATGAGGGTTTTGTCTTTAAAAAAATTATGAAAAAAAAATTTAAATTTTTTACGAAAATCAAAAAAGTTACAATTATTAAAAAGATTTTTTTTTTTTTTAGAGTGTTTTGTATATTTTATACAAAAAATAAAAACTAAAGTGTTTTGAAGAAGAAAAAAAACGTAAAACCAAAATGGTAAACATCCAAATTATCATCTCAAAGCTCTCTTCTAATAAAAATAATAGTTTCATTCATGTTTTTTATTTTTACCTTAGATTGGATTATATGGGCATTTTGTGTTTATCGAATTCACGTTTATGTGTTTGAAATTATTTTTTATTGCATATTCATTCAGTTTTTTTCTCAATAAACCAACATCGCTATTTAAAATTTCTTTGCCTTTCTTATCAGGATTTGCTTCTTAAATTAGAAACAGCATTTTATATTTTAATACAAATTTAAAAACTTTCAGTTCTTATTATTTTGTTTATTCTTTTCAAATATTTTGTTTTGTCTGGATCTAATTCTTGCTCCATCATTTGCTAATAAAAGTTTAAATTCTACATTTTAAAAAAAATAAATACATGATTATTATCTCCATGTCTTTGATTCAGATTTTCTTTATTTCCTTCATGATTTTTTTTTAATTTATTTGATTTCAAATCATCATTATATTTCTGATTTATAGGAATCCCCCCTTGACCATAAACTATTCCTTCCGAAATTTCTAATTTTTCAATCCTATTTTTTTCATCTACATTAATATTTCCTTCAGAAATTTCTTCGCTTTCAAACTCTTCTTCAGTATTCCCTATATTTGATCCATTTTTGTGATCTAAATTTGATTTTAGATGGTTGTTTATTGTCGGTTGCATCGAATAAACCTTATTAATTCTATTTTTCTTTTTAGGTTTTTCAAGATTTTTGTTATGACAATTATTCTCTTCAACATTAATAGCTTCGTTTTTGGTTGAAATATAGCAAGGCTCAGTTTTTAAATAGGTTTTACTAATATTTTTGTTTTCATAAAAATGATTCTCCCTTAAAGAAAACAAATTTAAATTTTGATGGCTTTTATCCAAGTTTTCTTTTTTATTGGCCTCAATATTTATTTTAAAATTGAACTTTTGATGAATGTTTTTGAGATTCTTGTTATTTTTTTCAAAATATGTCAGTTTATTATCAGTTTTGGTCGATGTAATCGCGTTCCGATAAAAACTTGTTAAAGGAGTTTCATGTGGCGAGAACTTTTGAAAGCCGTTTTGTGAGAAGGTTTTTGATAGCAATTTATCAGAGCTAACTCTACGCTTTGAGGCAATTGTTGCCATTGATTCCTTGAAATCTTCATAAATATTTTTTCTTTGACTATTGTTTGAAGCTCTTTTATCTTTCTCATCATGAAGAATAGAACATGTTTCAGAACTATCAGCATAATCATCGATTTTTGAAATGGAGGAGGAAGCTTTTAAAGAGATTTTGGAATCTATTTCATTGAGAATCAGTTTATTATTACTTGAAATGTATTTCCTGTAAAAGGAAATATTCTAAAAAAAATTATATGAGATAATTTCGGCGATAAAATTATTAAAATTTATGAGTTCACCGTGGTTTTGTTGACTTTGTCATTAAAATTGCTTTGGATGAATTCTGAGATATAAGCCGAAGGGTTTGTCATAACAAATCACAAACGAAACTTTTTAAAAATATAAATCAAAAATTTAAATTAAAAACAAATTTGTTTATTAAACTGAAAAAACACAGCTATAATTAATTCTTACTTAATTTATTTTTAATTTTTTTGTTCAGAATATGAATAATTTGCTTTTATAAACCAAATTCATTAATTTTTCTTCAAATCTATTTAAAAAAATTTAATGACTTTAATTTTTTTTTTTTATTTGTAAATAAAATCTTTTTTAAAAAAATATCAATAATATTTTTATGGAAGAAGTTGTCAAAAATCTAAGCGATCAAAGGTGCTATCAAATAATTAGACTCCCAAACAATATAAATTGTCTTTTAATATCTGACAAAGGTAAGATTGTTTATTTAGATTTATGGATTTCTTAATTTTCTTTCTCCAGATATCGATGTTTCTAGCATTTGCCTCAACATTTCAATAGGAGCTTTAGAGGATCCATTTGAAGTAAATTTATTTTATTAGTGTCAATGGAAATTATCTATTTATTGTAAAAGTTTCAAGGATTGGCCCATGTTTTAGAACATTTTTTGCTTACAGGATCTGAAAAATATCCTAATCCAGATGAATTTTCAAATTTTCTTTTGAATAATTCTGGTTTAAACTTTATAATATTAGCAATACTCAAGATTTTTTAAAAGGATCAATAAATACTGGAACTGACTTAGACAACGCAACCTATTGCTTTGAATGCAATTCAGCAGCATTTGAGCAAGGATTAGATAGATTTATCAATTATTTTGTCTCTCCGAAATTTGATAAATCTCAATTGGAAAAAACTATAGAAGTTTTTACATTTTATTCAAAACTAAAACAAACCAAAAAATTTTATTTTATAGATAATTTCGTCTGAGTTTGAAATTAATAAAAACAATAATTTTTATCGAAACCTTCAAATTTTGCGAAATATTTCAGATAGGAAATCCCCATTTAATAAGTTCGGAATGGGAAATAAATCGTCTTTAAAGTCTGGGAAAACTCTATTAGATAATCTCATGAGTTTCTTTGATAAATTTTATAGGTAATTTATTTTAATCAAATCATTATATTTTCTTTGAATAACACAATACATTTTTGTTAAATTGATCAATACATTTTTATTGAAAAATCGATTATCCAATTAAGAAAGTCCTTTTTTAAGTATTTTTTTTATTCTTAATTCTTAAGGAAAGTCAAATGATTTTTTTTGGTATTTAATCTCTTTATAAAAAAAGCAGGTTTGTTTATATTATATTGTTTTTTTTTCTTTAGTTCAAATCTGATGACTGTTGTGGTTTATGCGAAAGAAGATTTAAATTCATTAGAAAATTTAATAACAAAATATTTGAGTTTAATTCCTGACAAACAAAGAGAAAAACCCCTGTATTCACTCCCAACATTTTATCCAAAAAATATGAGAAAATTAATAAAGGTTACATCAAATAATGAAATTGATGAGTTGAATTTGGTTTGGGTTCACGATTTTTTCAAAGACACGAACTTTGCAAAACCTTTTAATTATATATGGTATATTTTCAATTTCGGAGGCACGAATTCTTTATTTTCTTTATTGAAAAAAATGGGGTTTGCTTATGATTTGAATGTCAAATTCTCTAATTATTTTGAGAATTTCTGTCTGTTTGAATTAAAAATCAAATTAACACCTCTTGGCTTTCAGAGAATTCAAGAGATTACGAGCATTATCTTTGAATATCTAGAATTCACCATTAAAAATGGAGTTTTAAAATCCTTTTTCGAAGAAGCTCAGAAACTTTCGATCTTAAATTTTCATTATTCACAAAAAAAAATCGATTTTCCTTTCATGAGTTCATTATCCAAAAAAATCGCTCAAATTCCCAATAAATTTTTGCTTATTGAAGAGCATTTATGGGAAAATTTCGATGAAAGTCTTATACAAAAAACCTTGAAAAATTTCAGATTAGACAATTTGTTCATTATTTTAAACTCAAAAAAAATTGAAAAGACTGATAAATGTGACCCTTTTTTCGGGACAAATTACTCGTGTGAACAAATAGAGGATGACTTTCTTCAAAAAACTCTAAATTTGAATTTTGATTTGATCCCTTTAAATCCCTTTGCACCGAAATCAACGAAATTGGTTACGATCCAAGACATGGAACTGATGAAAGAATATTCCAAAATTCCAAAAAAAATTTATAGTTCAGAACAAAGTGAAATTTTCTATAAAATTGATAATAAATTCAAAAAACCGAAGTGTTTTCTCAGGATAAGAGTTTTCATTTTAGAGTAAATATAATATAAATATTTATAAATTGCTCTTTTATTTTATTAATGATTTTTTTACATCCATTTTATTTTATTCATTATTTTTATGAATTATTTAGATCAGGAATTAAAAAAAATGAAATATTTTATTTATATTCTCAAATTTGGAAAGAACTCATTATAGAGCATTTATCAGAAATTGGTGCTCAAATTCTAAGAGCACATGGGAAATTTTTCATAAGTGTTGAAGAAAATTCTCTTATATTGAATTTTCAAGGCTTCTCAGATACTATTGATATAATGATTCAAAGAGTTGTTGAAGAAATGAATGGGTGTGATTTTGGAAATAAAAAAGAAAAGTTTGAAAGAATTTTAGAATGCATGAATCTTGAGAATGAAAAATTCTTCAATTCTGATCCTTGGCTTGTTTGTGATCATTTTTTCAGAGTTATCTTACTTAAACAAGGGGTTTATCATAAGAAAGCCTTGTTGGATTTTGGAAGAAAATTAACTTTTCAAAATTTTTTGGAGTTTTCAACGAAAATGATTGCCAAATCAAAATCTGAATGGTTTTTTTATATGTAGTAATAAAATATAATGTGAAAATAGGTTGATTTATGGAAATTTAGAAAAAGAACAAGCTTTGAAAATCGGCCAATATTTTGAGCAAAATTTTATGATTAAGTGCAAAGGAACAATGCAATTTAACAAGGATGCTACAAATGAAAATATCAGGTATTTTTATAAAAAACAATGAATTTTGTTTGACGAACTTTGAAAAAAAGTTGTTTGAAATTAAAGGAAAAAACATCAAATGTTTATGAGTTCATTATTGAAAAAGAAGCAGCTAAAAATTTAGTTTATTCGTGTTTAACTGCTTATTGGCAATTTGGCTCTGATGAACCGCGAACGAGAGTTCTCTCCTATATCATAACCTATCTAATTTCAGATCTCCTTTATAACTATATAAGTTTGAATGGGAAATTAGGATATTCAGAAAAGTAATATATATTAATTTTTTTGATTAAAAAAATAAATTTAATGACTTGAGATTTAAATATTAAATATTAAAAAGTGGTTATGAACTTTTGAGAGGAGTATTGGGATATAAATTGAAGATAATTTCAAAGAATAGTTGCTCACAATATTTAATGCCAAGAATAGAGGAAATTTTGGGGAAATTAAAGGAAAATGTCTTTAAAATTGAACAAAAACAATTCGAAGATATGAAAAATATCATCCTTTTGGGATTAACGTCAGAAAATGTGGACTTTGAGGAGGAATTTGAGAATGATTGGGCTCAGGTCAGCAGAAAAGAAATTGATTTTAATAGAGGTTTTAATTGAGATATACTGTGAATTTTTGAAAGTTTAAAAATAAATTTGTAGATCTATTAGAGAAGGCAGAGTTGAAGTTGATTCAAAGAAAAGATATTGAAGATTTCTTTGTTGACACCTTTTTAAATAACCCTAGAAAATTAGAAATTCATGTTAGTCATAAATTTTTTGCTGAGCAGAATGATTTCCAATATGAGCAAAGAGAAAAAGAGGAAAAGGAAAAAGAAAAGCTAATAAATAGAATAATATCGGTAGATAATTTCAAAGCTGAATCAGAATGCTTTCCTTCATATTATTAAGAAATTAAAAAAAATTGAAAAAAAACATGAAAATATGAAAATTTAAGTTTATTTTTATTCTATTTGGAAAATTTTAATTATTAGTCTTTTTTGATAGTTTTTTTTTTTTTAAACTTAAAGATCAAAGTTTTAAAGAAATTAATTTTTTAAAATGATTTCATACTTTTTATTTTCTTCCAACACTGGAAATAATGGGGAATTTGTTTCGAAAAAATATTTTTGATTTGGTAGCTTTGAATTCTCAGGAAATATTTCTTTTTTTGATATAATTTATAATTTGTATTTAGTAAAAAATTATTTTAAACAGTAATATTGCAGGCAAATGTTGAGAAAATACTAAAAGTGATATTTTATAATTTATTTAAAACACAGTTTTCGTGTTTTTTTTAAATAATAAAAATTTAAATACGGATTTTTTTGAAAATTTTTAATTTGCACTAAATAATGATTTTTTTTGACTTTATTGGTTATTTATTATAATGAATCAATTTTTCTGGAATTCATCTTTTTTTTTAAAATTACTAAATTTAATTAGCTTTTTCCTCAATTTTCTTTTTTCCATCATCACGCTCCAAATAGTTTTCTGATAAATAAAGTCTAACTTCTCCAGCCTTTTCTTCTAATCCTTTGAAATTTTTTTCACAAAATTCAATGAAATTCATAGCATTTACAACATCTTCAGCATTTTCATATCTGTTTTTCTCCTTTAATATTTTGAAGAAAAAAGGAAGAAAATCATTTCGAATGGAATCTGATTGATAATTCGTAATGAATCTCATAATAGAAACCAAATGTTTCGATTTTATTGATGTTTCAGTCAAAATAAGTTGTTTTATCCAAGGGAAAATCTCATTGTCTAAAAACGCTTTTGATTCAGAATTATTTGTGGATTTGAATTCTTTCAAATTCAGGAGAAGCAAAGATAAAATTTGATCTATTTTTAACAATTTGATTTTCTTTTGGAGCTTGATTCGAATTTTATTGATGTAGTTCTTCTCTTTAAATATTTTTTTTTAAAAAAAAGGAAAAAATATATATATAGAAATAAAATAAATAAAAAATTTTTTACCTAAATTATAAAAGTCAACATATTTCCAGATATGGCATAATTCCACAGCTGAGAACTCTTTTAAAAATTTATCCAAATAACTATAGATAGTTTTAAAGAAACAATTTGCCAAATTTTTTTCAGATTGCATTTTTTTTTCACTGGCGATTTCAATCATTTTGAAAATTTCATTCGGTGTGAAATTAAAAGCATTTTCATTGATGTATTCAATAATGCTTTCCTCTAAACCTTTAGGCAATTTTCTTTCCAAAAAAAAGAACGAATCAAATAAAACAAAAATATCATTTAATTTCATAATTTTTTTCTCAGAGACCATGATTTTATTTAATTTTTCTTCAAATTCTTTTTGAAAATTCTCGTAATTTTGTTTCGGGCTAAGTAAAAAGGAAGCAACCATTTCATTTTTATTAATTATTGAAGATTGACCTGTTAATAAAATTTGGTTGATATTTTCTTTGATTTGAAATTTGTAATGATTATCAAGTGATTGCCAATCAACAAGATTTTTTTTTAGAAACTCTGAAAAAAACAAAAAATAGATTAAAACCAATTGATTTAAATTCAGCGAATCTAAACCTACCCTAATCTTATTAAAAATCCCTTCCAAAACCTCAATAATCAATTTAATATTGCATTGTTTTGATCTTATTAAAAAAACAATGGCTTTAAGTCCGCTCAATAATGGCATAGTTTGGAATTTATTGCTGAAATAATTCAATAAAATCTTATAAATTCTATTGTTTTTCTTCAAATTCAATCGGTCATAACTCTCTAAAAAGCTCAAAAACTGTTCAGGAGTCATAGAAATCAAATTTTTCATGATTTTATGTTCAATTAATAAGAAAACTGAAGGAGATATTGTCAAATATTTTGCATGACTCAAGCATTTTATAAATTTTATCACTTCGATAAACTCCATCTCATTAAAAGATTTCATCAGATTTTTTTCTATTGTTTTATAAGCGAGAGAGTCCATCATTTGATAAGGGGCGTATGTGTAAAAGATTTGTTTTTGGCGTTTTAAAGAGAATTGATTTATATTTGGAAACACTATTTTTGAGATTTCTGAGAGCTTTTTCACATTTTCATCATAATTAAACTTTGTAAAGGATTCTAATTCTGAAAGGTTTTCAGGGAAATTTTCTGGTTTTGCCTTGTCTGCTGGGGTGGAAAAAAAGTGAAAAGGCTTCAGTTGTATAGTTTTTACTTGAGGTAAAAGCTTAAAAATTTTTAAGAGAAACATTAATGGATATTTTTCGATAATATTTAAAATAAAAAGAAATAAATTTAGTTTTATTTTAAATAAAAAGAGAAATTAATAAATGCTTTTGTGTTTTTTAAGAAAAAAACTAAAGAAAAATAAAAAAATTTAAAATTTTTGATTGTTATTTTTTGAATAAATTTAAAAAAAATGAGTAAAAGCAACTCGAAAATTGATGCCTTCGAAATGAATTTGAAACAAATTCAACAGACTAATGACATCCTTCATTCTATCGAAAACAGGCTGAACGATGTTTTCCTCAATCAAAGTCCCTCCTACAAAAAGAAAATCGAGTTTAATGAATATAATATGGAATCCAACCGAAATATGAGTCCTCCAAACAAAGAATTTCTATTAAATGATCCTAGCTTTTCCAATGAAAACAACAAGAATTTATTCAATTCCACCACAAAAATCCTTCACCCAAATGAAAATAACTCAAAGAAGAAGAATTTTGCAAAGAAATACGATGAAAACATTGATTTTCCAATGGAATATAATACAAATCTTCGTGAAAAACAAGTAAGAGATGACAATAATTACCACTCCTCAATACAACTATACGAAGATTATTCACCAAACAAACGATCTTTATATTCAGTGGACCTTAAAACCAAAGATGAATTAGATGTAGATCTGAAGAATTTACAAAAGAGATTATTTTTATTAGAAAAAGAGAATGAAATTAAGAGTGAAGAGCTCAAAACCTCAAGACAAAGAATCTTCAATTTAGAAAACAATCTTTCGCAGTACAAAAGCCAAAAAATCCAATACACAAGTGAATTTAATGAATTAAATGAACAAAAAAAAGATTATAATCTTGCGAAAATTGAGATGTTTGAAGGAAGACTCAGAGAATTAAATGATGAGAATAAAGCCTTAATTCGAGAAAAAAACAATTATTTGACAAAAATTTATGAATTGGAAGAAGAACTCAAAGAAAAACATAGGGTTATGAAGAATTTCGAAAACAATAAACATGAATATGAAGAGAAAATCGCGATTTTGAACAAGAATCATTTGGAAAACAATAAAAGAATTATTGAAGAATTCAAGAAAGAAATCATCAATTTGAATAGACAATTGAATTGTCTTTCAAAAGAAAAAGAAGATTTCTCTAATAATCAGAGATTATTAGAAAAAGAGAAAAATAAACTAAATTCAAGTTATTCGAATCTTTTGAATATTCATAACCAAATGCTCCAAATAGATATAGTGAAAAATGAGAAAAATCTGCAGAATTCTTTCAGTGAAGCTAATGTTAACTCGGAATCCTATAGAAATTCAAAAAAGATCATCGAGAGTTTGCAGAGTTATAAAAATGAGGTTGAGAAATTGAAGACCAATAGCTTTGTTTCTGAAAATTATTTGAAGGAATTGACGAATTTAAAAGAAGAAATCGAAAAACAAAAAAAGGATAATTTCGTGCTCATACGTGAAATGGATCAAATGAAAAATCAGAAAAAAATTGAGAAACTTAGTGAAAAAGCAGAAAACGAATGTGAAAAAACAGAAAAAGAGACTGAAAAAATAAAAAAAGCAAAAAAAACAGAAGCATCAGAACAAACAGAAAATATGGAAGAATATGTGAAGAAACTAGAATTTGCTTATAAAAATGTCGAAAATAAATATAATGAGCAAATTATAATCAATAAGGAAATGAAAGAAAATTGGAAGGAGATTGAGTTTAAAAATAAGGATAGTTATGAGAAAATTCAGAAAATTTATAAAAAGTTCTGTGAAGATGAAAATCTTCAGAAAATCACATTGCCATCAAATGAAAATATATTTAAGAGCTGTCCGATGTCGATGAAGAATATTGTGCCAACCCCTGAAAATAAAAATAATTCAGTGATGGGATTGATGAAACCCAAAAAGCCAATTTTTAATGTGAATAAAACAGCTTCGAATGCAAATATTCATAGTCTGAAATTCATTTCAAAGCAAAAAAGATCTACTTCGAACAATAATTTAAAAAAAAAATGAATTTTATTATAAAACCAAATTATTTATTTGTAAAAAAAAAAAAATTCATTTTCATTTTTATCATCATAAAAAAAAAAATTAAAAAAGAGAAAAAAAAGAACTAATTTCTAGTTTTCATACAAATAAAAAAAATCAAATAATTCAAATTTAGAAAACTCTAAAAATTTCAAAATAAATAAATGGTTTTTCATTACTTCCAAAACTTATAAATAATTTTTTGATCATTTAGATTAGGTTCATTCTTTTACAAAACAGACAAGGAAAAACCCGTTTGGCTAAATGGTATGTCAATTATGAGGAAAACGAAAAGATCAAATTGCAAGCTGAAATACATCGAATGATCGTTTCAAGAGACTCCAAACACACGAATTTTCTTGAGGTTTAATAAGCAACATTATGCCTCTTTTTTCAAAATAATACTTTTAGTTTAGAAATTATAAAATAATTTACAAAAGATATGCAGGATTATATTTTGCTTTATGTGTTGATTTAAATGATAATGAGTTAACATGTTTGGAGGTTATAATACAGGAGATTTTAAAAAAATTAGAATAATTTATCTAATTTTTAGATTATTCATTTGTTTGTTGAAGTTTTGGACCAATATTTCGGAAATGTCTGTGAATTGGATATTGTCTTCAATTTTAATAAAGTTTATGGAATTTTGGATGAAATGATCATTGGTGGAGAAATTATGGAAACTTCCAAAAGTTTGGTCCTTGGGGCGTTAAGAAATGTTGAAATGCTTGAATAAAAAGTTAAAAAAGCCTTTATTATTTTGAGAGAGAAAAAATAAATCCTTTTATTTCATAGAAGAGAACTTTTGAAAAAATTTTTTTAATTAACAAAATTATCATATTTCAAAAACACAAAAATTTTCTCAAAAAATAAACACAATAAAAATGTGCTTTTAAACTCAAAAATTATATTAGATAGAAAAAGAAGAGAAAAAAAATGAAAAATGAAAATGTTTTTATTGAAATTCCTAAACTAAAGAAAAACCAATCTTATATCGAAACTCCAGAAACCTTTTTGGGAAATATCTCTTTTCATAGTGTGACAGAAAAATGTAAAAAACAAGTCAATACCCAAGAAATTTTTTCTCAGAAATGGGTTCTTAATAAATTAATTGAAATGGATTGTGAGAAAATTGAAGAATTCAAAAACACTCTTCCTGAAATGCAACAACTTCAATACCCCAAAGAAGAATTATTGAGTATTTGTTTGGATATTCTTACAAATCAATCCATGAATAATAAAGAAAAAAGCATATTAGAGCAATTTTTTGAGGAATCAAAGAGTTTAATCAAGCCTTCAATCCAACGTTTGGAAAAAATGCAAAGTTTTAATGAAGAATTTTTATCAAAATCTTTGTTTTTAAATCAAGAAAAAGAGAAGATCCAAACAGAGAAAACAAACAAATCCATGCTTGTAGAAAAAAGTAAAGATTGTGAAGGTGATTTGATCCTTTTCTCGGAAAATTCAATAGCCGAACAAATTAAAAAAGATGAGATCTTTAGAATGAAAAACTCTGAGATTGCTGGCCTGAATTCTCCTTCCAATCATTCCTTAGCACATTCCTTTGATATTTCTTTACAAAACAAAAAACCTGTTCAAAGAACCCAGGAAAAAACTCATTCCTTGAAGATTTTCAACAATAAAGAACCTCCTATCATTTTTGATATAGATATCAAAAAACCATCTCCATTAAAAACTCCTTTTGATATTTCATACGCATTTTCGTCAGAAAATAGCAGTGCAAAGATCCTTAGAAATATAATTATTCCACCTGTGCTGCCACATTTGCCGCCGCCTTTGCCAGATTCGCCATATATTAAGCCAAATTGTTTTTTTATAAAACGGAAAGATTCAAACCTGATAAAACTCAAAGGAGGAAAGAGTTTGTATGAAGACATTGAAGATGCAAATTTCTGTGATGTTTGCGAAATTTGTGAAATATGCTTGGATGTTTTTCCGAAATGCAAGCAAATGAAAGCAGGCAAATGTGATCACATTTTTTGCAAAAGTTGCTTGAGAGGTTATTTAATTGAGATGATTAAAAGTGGCAAAGTTGTTCAAATAGCATGTCCCAAAGAAGGATGCAAAGTAAATTACACGGATGAGGAGATTAAAGAGGTGCTAAAAAAATTACCAGATATGATAAAGAAATATGAGAAGTTCAAATTACAAATTTCATTATCCAAAGACCCGAATATCAGATGGTGTATAAGACTAGATTGTGAGCATTTCTTTAAAGGAAGTTCAGCTAAACCGAAATTGACTTGTCCATGTGGTGAAGAAATTTGTTTTAATTGCAGTAGAAAATGGCATGAAGGAAAAACTTGTGATGAGTTGATGGATCAAGATTATGAGACTTATAGACAGAAAAATAATGTGATAAATTGTTCTAAATGCCAAGCGAGAATTGAGAAGATTTCAGGATGTAATCATATTATTTGCTCACGATGCAAATATGAGTTTTGTTGGATTTGCGGAAGAAAATACAGTAAACGACATTATAAAAATTATAATGTTTTCGGTTGCCCTGGGATGATGTATAGAACTTTTCAAAGGGATAAACATTTTAAATATAAAATCTATAAAATAAAAATGTTCAATGTTTTAAAAGCTGTTGGATTCTTCATTCTTTTGTTGTTATCGCCTGTGATTGCGCTTTTCTTATTGGTTGGGCTACCGAATATGATATATTATCATGACAAGCGTGCGAAGTTTACTTGCGGGAATATTTTAATGTTCACATTCTTGTTGATAATTGGAATCATTTTTTTTCCTATATTTCTGGCAATGGCGATTATTCCAGGATCTTGCATTTTTATTTGTCAAGTTATCAAAGAAAATTTATGACTAAAACTTAAATAATTGTCAAGTAAAATTAGTATTTTTGCATTCAATAATTTGTTTTTATAACTATTTTTTTTGGGGGATCATTTTTTGTAAAAAATAAATTAATGATTTGTTAAAAAAAAAAAAAAAAATTTAATTTAATTTAAAAAAAATAGTCAACATTTTAAAGCAATTTTTTATTATTTTTACCAAAGTAAATTTATTTATTTTTTTGAATTTTTTTAAAAAAAAAAATTTTGTTAAATTGGCAAAAAAATATTTATTTAACATTAATCAATTTTCAAACGGAAAAACAAATTCAAAAAAAACTTGAAAGTTTTTAAACAGAAAAATCGAAACTTAATAAAATGGGACAAGCAAATTGTGCATGTGTCAAAACGATTCACAGTGAAGAAGTTTTGGACAAATTAGCTGTGAAAGAGTCAAAAGAAAATTACCTGAACCGATGCAACGAATATACTTTGTTGAAAAACATCATCAAAATCCAATCATTATTGCGAGGTTGGCTCGATAGAAAAAAATTTGAAAGAATGAAAATCAAAGCTTATAACAGTAAAGTTGACAAAATTCTTTTAGATTTCTCAATGAATCATTTGACCAAATTCAGTAAATTACCTCCTTATTCATTTGGTGACTACCCTGAACTATCTTCTGTTTCTTTTTTTAATCGTTATTTCAAAAACCCGACATTATTAGATAATGGTGCTATTTTCATTGGTGAATGGTATTAAATTTTAAAAATTAATAAAATGTTCATAAAAAATTTAATAGGAGTGAAGATAAAAAATATGGGAAAGGAATACAAATTTGGAAGGACGGTTCAATTTATGAAGGTTTTTGGAATAATGATAAGGCAAATGGAAAAGGAAGATTGATTCATGCAAATGGAGATGTATATGAAGGGGATTGGCGTGATCACAAATCTCACGGATATGGTGTTTATCTGCATAAAGATGGTGCCAAATATGAAGGATCATGGAAAGAAGATCAACAGCATGGAACAGGTTTGTTTTCATTAAATTTATTTCTTTTTTTTTGTTAAAATAAAAATAAAATAAAATTTATTTAAAAGGAATTGAAACTTGGCCTGATGGAGCTAAATATGAAGGTGCTTATGAAAATGGTCAAAAGAATGGAAGAGGAAAATTTGCTTGGGCTGATGGGTCGAAATATGAAGGGAATTTTAAAAACAATAATATAGATGGCTTTGGAATTTATGAATGGCCTGACAAAAGAAAATATGAAGGCTCCTGGAAAAACAACAAAATGAATGGAAAAGGATTATTCACTTGGATTGATGGTAGAAAATACATTGGTGAATACATAGACGACAAGAAACATGGTCAAGGAGTTTTTGAATGGTAAATAATTAAATTTTAATAAATATTTATTTTACAAAATAGGCCTGATGGACGAAAATACATTGGTGGATGGTTTAATGGCAAACAGCATGGAAAGGGAACATTTATTGCAGCCAATGGACAAAAAAAACAAGGAGAATGGAAAAATGGAGTTAGAGAACGATGGATTATCTTCAATAATGATCCTGAAATGGATGATATAGAAAATAAATTTATGAGATTTACTGTAAAGAATAGTGTCAAATATTCAGATATACAAGGTGGTTCAAGAAATACTGCCTCCTCTTCTATGGGAGCTCTCGATGAAAGGACTGATTAAATTAACAGAGCTTGAATACATTTATTAATATATTATTAATTAAAAAAACTGGATATTCTTTCATTGAATTAATATAAAATGGAGGAAATTCAAAAATTTATAGCTAAAATTCATTTATTTTTATCCTTTTCTTCTACTCAATCTCCACGCATTTGGATCCTCATGCTTATTTTGCAAAGGTTCTAATCTTTCCATCCTCTTTCTCTTGCTAAGACTGTTAGAATCAGACTCCTTAAAGAACTTTCTTGCGACATCAGTCAACCATTTGGGATCAATAGTGCATACTTCTCTCATATACTCTTTAGAAGTAAGCACTAATTCATAATAAACCACCCATTCTGGATTTTTATTAAACAAAGAAGAAGAAGGATGAATATAAACTTGTTGATTATCAAGAATAGTTCTATACCCTTCATTAGGATCCCTTCTGCAAGCATGTGAGAAGAAACCTGCACAAATAGCCTTTCTTACTTTCGCATAGTCTTTTCCACAAGATTTGACATCATATTTATATTTATCCATTATTGCTATTAATTGTTTTTTGACATCTTGAGCTCTTCTCATAGCTCTTGCCTGAATAAAATTATCATGGCACCAAACACTTGAAAAGTTATTCTGTTTCCATGCCTCGTAAACGGTTAATAAAGTCAAATGATCACCTTCAGGTTGATGAAATTTAGCTCTTTTCTGATCAGCCAAGGTTTGCTTATCTTTGGGACGATAAAAGACATTTTGCACTGAAAGCATTGCAACTATTGTGATGATTTCTTCAACACAGCCCAAATCAACTGCTGTTAAAAGCATTTTTGATAAAGGTGGCTCTAAAGGAAATTCTGCCATTTTACGGCCTAGTTTTGTCAGGAGCCCCTCATCATCTAAAGCACCTAAAGCAAATAAACTTTCTAAAGCACATATCAAAGATTGAGCTGGTGGAGGATCCATGAAATCGAAATTTAATAGATCGTTGATACTCATAGCTATAAAGAAATGTTAAATATAAAGAAGATTAATGAGGTTTATTAAACCTTTTAAGAGCAAAACAGTATTTGCTAAATTTGTTCTTTGGATTTCTGGAACAGTGACTGGTAACATTTCATTCTTATATGCATCTTCAGTGTATAGTCTATAGCATTTTCCAGGTCCAGTTCTTCCTGCTCTTCCAGCTCTTTGTTTTGAACTGGCTTGAGATATTGGAGCAACAACCAATGTATCCATCCCTAACTTTGGATTGAAAACTTTTATTTTGGCAAAGCCTGGATCAACGACATAATAAATCCCGTCAATTGTAAGAGAAGCCTCTGCAATATTGGTAGCAATAACACATTTTCTTGATCCAGGAGGAGCTGGTTCGAAGATTCTTGTTTGCATTTCGCTGGGTAAAGCGGAATAAACAGGGAAAATAATTAGTTCAGGTGCTTCATCTCCAAGTTTTTTCATTCTTTCATAAAGAATCTGACAGGCTGTATCGATTTCTTCTTGTCCAGTCAAGAAGAGAAGGATATCACCAGCTGGTTCAACCAAATGAATTTGCATGACAGTAGTTAAGGCTGCATCCAGATAATCGCTTTCTGCTTCTTTTGTATAAAGAATTTCTACAGGGAAGGTTCTTCCGGGGATTCTAAATATTTTGCAATTGACGAAATATGAACTGAACTTTTCAGCATCCAAAGTAGCTGATGTGACAATTAATCTAAAATCATCTCTTTTTTGTGCGGTAGATTTCAATAAAGCGAACAAAACATCAGTATGTATTGTTCTTTCATGGGCTTCATCAAGCATTAAAGCTGAATATTGTGATAGATCTTTATCTACCAAGGCCTCTCTTAGTAACATACCATCAGTCATATATTTAATAATGGTGGATGAAGAAGTTAAATCTTCAAATCTAATACTATAACCCACTTCTTCTCCCAAGACAACTCCCATCTCTTCCGAAACTCTTTTGGCGACTGAAATAGCAGCAACTCTTCTAGGCTGTGTACATCCTATTTTTTTGCCTTTTCTTATATAACCTGCTTCCAATAAATATTGTGTTATTTGCGTGGTTTTTCCTGAACCAGTCTCACCAATCACCACAAGCATTTTATTCTCATGAATAGCTTGAATCAATTCGTTTTTGAATTGGTATATTGGCAAACTTTCCTTTTGTTCCTTCATACTCATAGATGATCGAACTGCAAAAGGATAGTTCTTCTTAAAGGTTTCTTTTTTCCAATCAGGCAATTCGAAAGCCTGTTGACCTAAGGTTTTTAACGATGTAGCCAAAGTTCTGGTTCCTGGTGCAGCTGTTGGATCGTCCCAATATTTGTTGAAATCTTTAGGCATATTTTCCATGACAGCTCTTTGTTGCTGATCGCGAATTTCTCTTCTATCACGAGAGTATTGTAACGCGTTTAAAGCTTCTCTTTGCATTGTACCATCTGGATTCTTTATGATTTTGATTGGAGAAAGAATCATTCCACCTTTGGTGGTCTGGCCTTTAAGAAAAGGAGCTTCCTCGTCAACAACTTCGATTTCCACCACATTTTCATCACTTACTTCTATGTCTTCAATTTGTTTTTCTTCGAAATTTGTTTTGCCGAAATATTTCAATCTTTAAACATTTTTTAATTTTTTAGAATTTATTGTTAAAATTTATTCAAATATACCTAGAATCTTCCCATAGTTCAGGAGAAGTGATTCGTTTAGGAGGAGATTTGTTATTTACAGTAATATCATTATCATAATCGATTTTGATCCCAGTCAATTCTCCGAATAATGGTCTTTCCTTATTACTTTTTAATGTCTGATTTTCATTCTTTTTTAAAAAATAAAATAAATTATATTAGAAAAATATTTACATTATTCATTTTATTTTTTGATCTTTTCTGAAGCTCTTCACCTGTTTCTTGATCGACTTCTTTCATACTTAAAGAAATTTTGGATCCTGCAATAGCGATCACTTTCACCTTAACAGTTTGGTTTCGTTGCACTGCTTCAAAAGCATTGGTGATCCTTTTATCTCTGATGTTCGAAATATGTACCAATCCTTCTTTTTTTGGGACGAAATTCTCTAAAAGCACAAAACAACCATAATCATGAACTTTTGTGACTCTACCATCATAAATTCGTCCGACTTCAGCCTCCTTGAAAGCGATTTTTTTCGGTTTTATAAATGATTCTTGAACGGAAGAGCTTGAAGATCGTTTTCTTTGTCTATGCTTTGATTTGGATCGAGATCTTGATCTAGAGTTTGAGTTAGATTTTCTGTGTTTTTTTGATTTTTTATGTTTTTTTTCCTTGCTTGACTCTCTTTCTTTAGCTTTTTCTTTTGTTTTCTCTTTTTCCTTTTCCTTTTCTTTTTCCCTTTCTTTCTCTTTTTCCTTTTTTTCTTTCGGTCTTTCTATGGCCTTTGATTCCTCTTCTTTCTTTGGAGAATCCAAATCAAGTTGTATTTCTTCTTTATTCAATTTATTTGGAATAGCTAAAGCAGGAAATCTTTTTTAAAAAATTATTTAATATCCAAAAAACAAAAATAAAATAAAAAAGCTCATACTTTGCTGCCATGATTTTCTTGTCATTTGCTTCCATAAACTCTTTCTCTTCAAAGGTTAAGTGTTCTGGTGCAATAAAAATTCCAGAGTGAGAAAATCTTTTATCCCCTCCTTCTGAATTATTTGAAGTTTTGCTAGCTTTTGTTTTTAATTGTTCTGGAAGCATTTTCTGAATGAGGAAAAACAAATTGCTACTGAATTGAGTAGAAAATAAAGCTTCATCTTCTTCTAATTTCTGAAGGAACTCTTTTTCGGAAGAAGCTTCTTTGGCGATTTCAATGATATATTCAGCTAAAGCCTTTTTATGAAGAAAAAAATTTAAAAAAAGTAGCAGCTTTAAATATTTACTCTATCCTTAATTCCAATGTGATTTTCTAATTCTTGACTCACTCTGGAAGAAAGGGAAATATATTGGAGCTTAAAAAGTTCTTTCATCTTGATTTCTTATTTTTTTTTTATCTATTATAAAAAAAATTTTCTTATTTATTTTATTTGAAAATTTTTTTTTTTTGTAAAATGGCTTTTTGCCAAAAAACAGAAAATTTAACCGAAAATTTTCAAAAGGATTTGTATATAAATTGACTAAAAATTTTTGAAGAAAAATATATATTAGAGTAATTTACAGATTATTTTTCTCAAAATGAAGGATTTTAATTTATTATTCATTGATCTTTTTGAATTTATTATTTATTGATCTTTTTGAATTTTCTTCTGAAACAAAAATCTTAAAAATATTATTATTTCTTTCTTTGAAAAAATTCAAATTATTTTGAAGATATCTTTTAAACAAAATCAATATAAACCGAAAAAATGGAAAGAAAAGTATTGGGTAAAAATTTAATTTTTTGTTTTGTTTTTATATTTAAATGCATTTTATAAACAAATAGCAAGGCATCAAATTTATTTCAACATTTAAATTTAATTAATATACAAATTTTCTTTTGAATTTTAAGAAATTTAGTAAAGAAAATTTATTTTTATTTCAGATTTTTTAAATTTTTTTTAAAAAAAACATCAGAATTAATTTCATTCATTGAATGCAGGTAAGTTTCAAATTAAAAATTTAATAAATCGATTATCTTAAGTCCTATCAAAAATTTTTTTTCAGCCTTTAAATGATTTATGATCCAATAAAAAATTATAGTTTATAATAAATTTTTGATAACATAAAAAAAAATTTCTTTGACATCAATATTTTTAAAAATATGGGTATTTCTTGTTCATATATAAAAAATTCATCTAAAATTTCTTCTCCTTCTAAAGTTACGTCTCCAAAGTACTTTATAAAAAAAAAAAAAAATTATTATTTCTTATATAGTCATTTGAAAATATCATATGCAACATCAAATGAAAAACGAGATGATTTATTTGATTTCGATGTGAATAACTCTTTTCATGAAAAAGATATCAACAACGGTGCTGTGATCAAAGAAAAAGAAGATCAAATTGAAGTTGCTCTTTCAAATGCAGTATAATATTTTCTTATGTGTATAAAAATACTAATTTAATTTTCAAAGAACTGCGAATCAGAATCCAGTCAAATATTATTGAAAATAGAGAAAGACTTCAATCAATATAGAGTTTCTGGCTTACAAAATTATAAATTCGAAGATTACAATGGAAAGTCTTTATGGAGAGTCCTAAGAAAACATAAAATTAATGAGACAGATGTATTTTAATGAAAAAATTTAAAAAATTTAATTTTTAGTATTTTTTTAAATTAAAAAAAAAAGAAAGTTCAACTTCAACCTAATGATATAATCAGACTGGGCAAATTTCCATTCCATGTTAGAGACATCAAAATCAAAGAAAAAAATTTGTTGTTTCATAAAAACAAAAAAAGTCCAAAAGGTTCAAAAATTTTCTTGATTATTGATTTTTAAAACAAAAAAATTTAGGACAAACAGCAATTATAGATTCAAATAACATTTGCAGAATTTGTTTAAGCAATGATAATTCTGAGAAAAATCCTTTGATATCTCCTTGCTGTTGTAAAGGCTCCATGAAATACGTTCATTTCAAATGCATTCAATCATGGGTTCAAGAAAAAATTGAAATCACAGAAGATGATCTTGTTTTAATTTATGTCTGGAAAGAATTGAAATGTGAATTGTGCCAAACAACTTTGCAACTGAACCATATGATTGGAAACAGATGTGTTCACCTTTTGGAGATTAGGCCGATGAAGGGCTCTTATATTTTGTTTGAATCTATTTTGCCAGATGAGCACAAAAAATTCTATTTGTTTTCTCTTCTTTTAGAAGAAGACAATGAGATCATTGTGGTAATTTTATTTTTAACTATAAAATGATTTTGTTTTTAAAGGGAAGGTATTTGGATTGCGACCTCAGAATCAATGACATTTCAGTTTCACGATTTCATGCGAAAATCAAAATGTCACAAAACAAAGTCTCTATTGAGGATTTAGAGTCAAAGTTTGGAACCTTGATTTTAATTCAAAATCCTTTGGTTTTTTTTACAAATATTGAAAGCTTTAATATGACCTTTCAATACAAAAGCAACCTCATCAAATTTTCAAATATCTAATTGTTTTTTTATCAAATCACTTTTTTTTAGAGTCACATATCAATGAATGAATATATATCAATTTTAAAAAAATAAGAAAATATAAATAATTGTTTAATGTTATAAATATTCAATGAAATTTAAAATAAAAGAAAAAAATTTCAATTTTTTTTTTTTTAAATTAAATTTAAATTTTGATATTGAGTGTTTCATTTGATAATTTTCGCCAGTGTGATTTTATTTTTTTTGAAAATGTTTTCGAAAGCAGTTATCTCTTGAGAAAGAATTTTATTCCTGAAAATATACAATATTTTAAAAGTTTCTTTTTTTTATTTATACAGTCTGAGATCTAAAATTATGAAATCCAAAGCTTTGAGTTTTTCTAATGCATGTATTAAATATTTAACGGATACTGTGGTCAAATTTGTGCTTTGAAATAAAATTAAAAATAATTTTATAAATAACTGCTACTCATAAAGGAAAAGTTCTAAATGCTTTATATTCATTGAAGGGTTGAGTTCATCTGAAAATCCTCTTAATCCTTTTTCTCCGATCATATTGCTATTTAAATCAAAACAATTTTAAAATCAATAAAACCAAAGAAAAAGATAAAAAATAATTGAAAAAATGAAAACAAACTTAGAAAAATTTAGTTTGGCAATCTTGAGTTTTTTTAAAGAAGCTATCATTTTTCCAGCAAAACTAAAACCTTTTGATCTTATTGCATTGCTTTTTAATAAAAAAATGGTTATTGAAAAGTTTATTGGAAATTTATGAACCTGTAGCAATTTAATTCAAATTCTTCAATGAGTTGAATTCCTGTGACAACATTTCCTATTTCTATGATAGATTGATCTCCGAGCTCATTCTTTTGCAGATCCAATGTTAATTTAGTTAAATTTCCAAATGAGCCTAATAATTTGCTTAATAAATTTGCTCCTGTATCTCTTATCCCTATCCTAAAATTTAAAGAAAATAAAAAACATTGATCTTAAATTTAATGATATACGAGTTTAAATTGATAAATATTTCCTTTTGCCATGTAACATCTTCTTTTTCAATAAATTGATTCAAATCATTTAAAGAGCTAAACTTTTATAAAAGAAATTAATAAAAATGATTTTTTTTTTCGAATTTATTTTACTTTGACTTTTGAAAGAATGACTCGATTATCGTAAATAGTTTGCTTTATTAAAAATAATTTCAAATATGAATGGTAAATAAAAATAAACAGTCTTGAAAGCTATCGATTTTGGATTAAATGTTCGAATAAACTCTTTTTTTTCCAATTTTTTTTCCTCATCGCACTATTTTTATTTTTTTTTAATGTTATTTTGTATTTTACTTAAAAAAAAACTCTAGGACAAAAATTTTTGAGGGATTTATGAGTTGGATATTTGAGTAAGGATTCGTTTTTTATGGGGTCAAACTGATTTCTTCTGCAATTTTTTTTATGAGAATCGTTGATCATGACTTCGGCTTTGAATTTTTTCGACTTTTGAAGATCGAGATATTGCGTTTCGATCATACTTTGAGGTTTTTTAATAAAGGTTGATCTTCCCAATAGATTTTCAACCTTCTTTAATTTGGATTCGTCTTCATCACCTAATAATTTTTCAGCTTTCGCAAAATTTGACATTAAACTTTTTTAACGAATTTATTTTTTTTTTAATGAAAAAAATCATTGCTTTATTTGACTATAATTTTAACTTTTGAAAGTTTTTGTAAAAAATTAAACAGCTCTTAGTCATTCCAATTTTTAATTCATTATATTTATTTATATACTTCTTTTTTTTTCTTCCTTTCTAATTTCTCTTAAATTGGGATTGGAATATATAAAAATGAGAAGATAAATCATCTT